>Ga0207772_100010_pt1 | contig 274718 bp, 288 predicted proteins | sample A23M3SouthBayCA_2_FD_187750 | JGI IMG/M metagenome (GOLD analysis project Ga0207772, IMG submission 187750) | Aerobic enrichment media microbial communities from Eden Landing Ponds, California, USA - A23 M3 (2) (SPAdes) | ecosystem: Environmental > Aquatic > Marine > Unclassified | place... | reverse complement strand
GAACAGGACGCCGACCTCAACGACTTCGTCGGCCACGAGTGGCAGGGGGACAAACAGACGAAAAACGCCTACCAGGAGTCCGAACTGGGGGACTACCGTTTCACCGTCCGCGCGTTCTCGAACGGCTACCTCCTCCGGGCGACGACCGAGCGCCAGGGCGTGCTCATCACCACGGACGGCCTGACGATGCAGTCCTACGAGGAGATCGCCGAGGCAATCGAGCGCCTGCTCCGCGAAGAGTCCGGCAAGGAGTGAGCGTCGAATCGGCGGGTGACCAAAGGGTTATCACCGTGCCCGCGAACGCACGGGCATGACGCTGGACCCGGTCCACGTCGACGGGATCGCCAAGCTTGCCGGGCAGGTGCGCGAGACCGTCGAGACGAGCGACCAGGAGGCGGCCGCCGAGGAGGTGTGGGAGAGTTTCCTCGACCCGCTGTGGCAGGACGGGACGGAGATTCTGGAGCCGCTGGGCGAGCAGCGCCGCCGGAAGGTCCCCATCGAGGACATCGCGCTGGCGGACCCGCCGTTTCCGACCCAGCATGGTCTGGACTCGGGGACCATCAATCCGACGACGTTCAAGAACGGGCTGGTGCTGGACGTGGCGCAGGCGGCGATGGGCAGTGTGCCCTCGGACGTCGAACTCCACCGCGGCCGAACGATTATCATGGCCGTCCACTCGAACGACGCGACGCTTGGGTTCGACGGCGAGTGGCAGGGCGGGGACCGCGGCTACGCCAAGCGACGCGTCCTCGACGTGCCACAGGTCGACCGCTACGAGCAGCGGGTCGTCCACGCGCTGGCGCTGTACCTTGCAGAGAGCCAGCACGCGCTGACCAACGCTGACGTGGTCGAGGACCTGTTCATCCTCGACGGGCCGATCTACCCGACCGGCGTGCTCCGCTGGGCCGACCGCGACACCGAACTGGCCGACCTGCTCGCGGAGGACGACCGCCCCAAGACGGTGGTGAACAACTACGTCGACCTCGTCGAGCGGTTCGTCGAGCGGGACGTGCCGCTGGTCGGGTTCATCAAGAACTCCTCGACGAAGGCCCTCACGCGGGCGCTCCGGCGCAAGACCAACGCGCCGTGGGTGAACGACACCGCCTTCTTCCGCCGAATCCTGGAGCGTCGCGACGACGATGGTGAGCGGCAGACCGACTGTCTCACCGCGACGAACTGGTTCCGTTCGCGGGGCGGCACCGACGGCATCATGGCCGCCGACGGCGACGCGCTGGGCATCGAGCGGTCGCTCGACCCCGAGGCCTACGAGGTGACGTTTTTCGTTCTCTACGACCCGCGCTCGGACCTCGTGTTCCGCGTCGAGGCCCCCTATGCCTTCACCAAGGACCCGGAGTGCCGGGCCAAGCTCACCCGGCAGATACTCCACGACGTGGCCCGAGAACAGGGGCCGCCGCTGGCTATCGGGAAGGCCGACGAGCTCGCCAAAATCGACCGGCAGGGCAGCGAGGAACTCACTCGCCGCATCGAGCGGACGTTCGAGACCGACCGGGAGCGGGAGTACAACGACATCCGGTGGGGCGCCGTCGAGGAATCGTTCTGACGCCGACGAGCCGCGGCGGTGGCGGCTACGCCGTCTCGGCCTGCTGAACCGTCACGTCGACCGTCTCGCCGGCCACGCCGAGCCGGGCGAACTGCGTTCTGACGTGTTCCTTGGCCGCATCGATTGCCGCGTCGCGCGTCTCGAAGCCGCGGGGCATCGGGGACTCGAAGGCGATGCGGATCTCGCGGTCGCCAATAGACTGGACCTGGCCACCGCTCTCGACCTCGTAGAAGGCGTCACAGACCCAGACGTAGGGCGTCCCCTCGTCCGGCGCGCCGTTGAACTCGGGCGGCTCCTCGCCTGGTTCGTACAGCGTCCCGGTCAGCGTCGTCCCGCCTGCCGTCCCCCGAATAAGCAACATAGCTCGACGTAGGGGCCACAAGGGCAAAAGATTCTCCCCCAGGTCAGGACTCACAGTCGACCACGACGGGCAGGTGGTCGGAGCCGTAGTGGTCGTCGTCGCGGTCGGCGATGACCGCCCTGGTGTCGACGGCCACGTCCTCGGTGACGAACACGTGGTCGATGCCCATCCCGGGGAGCAGGTCGTGGAAGTCGGTCCGGCTCGTCGTCGGGCCGTGGGTGACTGTCGCTATGTCGCGGGCGTCGACGAGCCTGCGGCCGTCCGGGAGTTCGTGACCCTCGGCCCGCTCGTAGGCCGGCTCGCCGACCACACAGTTGAAGTCACCCATCAGTACTGCAGGAGCATCCCGGGCGATAGAATCGAGGTGGTCAAGCACCAGTTCGATGCCCTCGACCCGCGCATCGGCCCCCTGGTGGTCCAGATGCGTGTTCAGACACAACAGGTCGTCGTCGGTGTCGCGGTCACGGAGGCGCGCCCAGGTCGCCACGCGGGGGTAGGCGGCGTCCCAGCCGACGCTGCTCGGCTCGGCGGGCTGTTCGGAGAGCCAGAACGTGTTGGTGGCCGCGCAGTCGAAGCGCTCGGCCCGGTAGCCGATGGCCGTGTGTTCCCCGCCGGCGTCGACTGAGTCGCGGGGATCACCGACCCACTCGTAGCCGTCCAGCAACACCTCTAGCTCCCGGAGCTGGTGGGCCATCGCTTCCTGGACCCCGATAATATCGGGGTTGTGATACTGGATTATCCCCGCCACCAGTCGCCGCCTGTGGGACCATCCGTCCACCCCATCCCCGGCGGTGTCGTACCGCACATTAAAAGACATTAGCCGCGTCGGCTTCATACGCGTTCGTTGACAGCCACCCGGGTAAGGTTTCACATTCAGGCTGCTGGGGAAAGGTGTTAATCCCCGGCTACCCTGGACTGGGGTATGTCCGACCTCGGGGATTTCACTGATTTCGACGGCGACGACGCGGCGGCCGACGACGAGGCCGCGCAGTCGGCCGAGACGACCGACGACAGCGACCGGGCTGTCGACGCGTCGGGGAGCACCGACCCGACAGACGACGACTTCGAAGATATGGACGTGACACCGGCCGGCACAGACACCGGCCTCGGTGTCCTCTCGGCGGCGAACGGCCTCCGAATCAGCGAGGAAGCGGACGAAACGGTCCTCCGGGCGTACGTCACCGCGCGGAACCGCTCGCGCCTGCGCATCGGGACCTATCTGCTCGTCCCATATCCTGGAGGTGAGCGCCTGTTCTGTCGCATCAAGGCCCTGGAGTACGCACAGGAGTTCCACGCCGACGACGCGACCGAAATCCACGCCCGGCGGGCGATGCGCGAGCGGGGCATCGACGAGCGGGATTTCAAGTTTATCGCAGAACTGGAACCTGTGGCCGTGCTATACTCAGACGACGGCGAACTCAAGCGGCGGATGACCGACCGGGTGCCTAAGCCCGAAACCGTCGTCCGGGAGGCCACCGACAAATCCGAGATCAAGACCGGCCTGAAGATTCCCGAGGACGGCGTCTTCCTGGGCCATCTCGCCGTCGGCGGCGAAAAGGTCCGGACGGCCGCCGAGCCGCCGACCATCGACTACCGGCTGAAAGACGACTACGACGCCGGCGACCCGCTCGTGTTCCGGCACACCCTCGTCGCCGGCGGGACCGGCTCCGGGAAGACCCACAGTTCGAAGAACGTCCTTCGGCAGTATCTCGGCCGGACCTACGAGATGGGCGACGGCCGCACGCCCGAACTCGCCGTCGTCCAGTTCGACCCCCAGGACGAGTACGCCCAGATGCACGACGACAACCCCGCGATGACCGACGAGTTCGAGCGCCGCTGCGAGCGTGAGGGCGTCGCCCACGGCGGCCACGACGACACCATCGCCTTCGTCCCGAAAGTGGCCGGGGCCGACTACAACGCCAGCCACCACCGCGCCGAGCAGGTGGAGTTCACCATCCCGTTCTCGCTGGTCCACGACAACCCCTGGCTCATCGCCGGCTCCAGCCTGAACGACAACCAGTACGGCGCGCTGGTGAACACACTGCTCCCGCGGTTCGAGCGCGAATACGGCGAGAGCGGGACCTACAGCGACTTCCGGACCTTCCTCGGAGACCCCGCGCTCAAGGAGGAACTGGACGAGGCGGGCGACGTCCACGAGGCCACGTTCGACGCCGTCAAGCGCCGCGTCCAGGGCTTCGGCGCAGTCTTCGACCAGGACGCCCGCCCCATCACCGACCAGATATCGCAGTTCGTCCGCGACGGCGGGCTGACAGTCATCCCGACGTATCACATCACGGACTCCCGGACCGCATCGACCATCGTGCTGGCCGTCTCCAGCCTGCTCATCGACCAGAAGCTCTCGAACGACCCGGACTACGACCGCATCAAGGAGACGCCGCTCGTGCTCGGGATGGACGAGGCCCACAACTTCCTCACCGACGCCGACAGCGTCCAGGGCCGCAAGGTCATCGGGAAGTTCACCGAGGCCGCCAAACAGGGCCGCAAGGAGCGCCTCGGCCTGTATCTCATCACGCAGGACCCCCAAGACATCGCCGACCCGGTGTTCAAGCAGATCAACACGACGATGGTGCTCAACCTCGGGGACGAGGACGCCATCTCGGCCGTGAACATCCCAAGCAACCTCGAATCGAAGGTTCCCTACATGGAGAAGGGCCAGCGGGTCGTCTACTCGCCCGATAACTCCGAGCCGGTCGAACTGATCGGCCTGTCGACGTGTGTGACCCGTCACGGGCGAGACTGACAGACTGCAGGCCGGCTCGTTGATTGCAGCGGGCCGAAGATTCAAACCGACCCCAACGGAATGGGGCGTATGGCAAAACGAATCCTCGTACCGGTCGACAGCTCCGACCAAGCAACGGAAGCGTGTGAGTTCGCAGCAGAGGAGTATCCGGACGCGACGGTCGTTCTCTTGCACGTCATCAACCCCGCAGAGGCCGGCTACAGCGCGGAGGCATCGATCCCCTCTTTCTCCGAGGAGTGGTACGAAAAACAGAAGGCCACATCGGAGGACCTGCTCGACGATCTTGAAGCGGCGGTGACCGAGGCCGGCGTCGAGTCCGTCGAGCGCGTCATCGAGGTGGGTCGACCGACGAAAGTTATCGTGGAGTACGCGGACGACCACGACATCGACCAGATCGTCATGGGGAGTCACGGTCGCTCGGGTATGTCCCGAATCCTGCTGGGCAGCGTCGCCGAAATCGTCGTCAGACGAGCGTCCGTCCCTGTAACCGTCGTCAGATAGGGCTACGGGTGCCGGACGATATGGACGTCGTACTGGGGGTCTTCGGACACCGGTGAGCCGACGCTACAGACCGGTGTCGACACCCGTCCGGCGTTCTCACTGCCGATGAACACGATTGAGGCCCCCTCTTCGTGAGCGACTTCTCTGATAGTCCGGGTGATATCCGTCGTTGTCGATGCCATCGAGCTCACGTCTTCCGGGACCTCGTAGCGGAACGACGCCGTCGGGGCGACCGACTCGGCCTGCTCTCGCATGCGGTCGGCAAGGGCCTCGACAGCGAACGCCTCGTCCGCGTCGAGCCAGCCGTGTTCCCGCGCGTATGCCGCATCGTCCGGGATAACTGACAGCGCGGTTATCTCCTCGTCGCGGTAGTCCGCGAACTCCGTCGCCCGCTTTAGCGCGGCTTGCGACAGAGCCGAGCCGTCGAAGGGCACGAGTAGTACCATACCCCACCTGTCGCCCGGTTGTGATTTATTGGTTCCGCAAGCCGACACGATATGAGACAGGGGTGGGAGTCGACACATCGCTGCCCGCCGGTAAGCCGAGCGAATAGCCCGGCAAGGTGTCTGTAACTAACTGTGAGGAATGTGATCAATGAGCATGGATCCGATAGACGATGCACTCACGTACCCCATGGAAGACGACGACTGGACCGTGACCGTCCTCATCGGCGGCGTCCTCAGCCTCCTCTCGTTCCTCGTCGTGCCCGGCATCCTCGTGTACGGCTATCTCGTCCAGGCAGTCCGCGAGCGGGCCGAAGGGGCGACACAGCCACCGGCGTTCGAGGACTGGGGCGAGCTGTTCGTTGACGGCGTCAAAGCCTGGATCATCGGCATCGTGTACATGCTCGTCCCGCTCGTCGTGTTCGGAGTGACCGTCGGCGGCAGCCTGTTCGCGATGGCGACCGGGACCCGCGCCGGGGCGGGTGCCGGCCTGGCCGGCCTGTTCGGCGGGTTGGCGATCTCGTTCGTCCTGTCGCTGGTGTTTGGCTACGTGGCGACGGCGGCCGTCATCCACTTCGCCTGTACCGGCGAGTTCGGTGCCGGGTTCGATTTCGAGACGCTACGGAAGTTAGTCATGTCCCCGGAGTACGCGACGCCGTGGCTGGTCTCGATTGCCCTGTTCATCGCCGCCAACGTCGTGGTGAACTTGCTCAACGTCATCCCGTTCATCGGCTCGCTCATCGCCGTGGTTCTCAGCCCGTTTGCCACCTTCTACGTGCTGGTCGTTGCGACGGACCTCTGGGCCGGCGGCTACAACGCTGCACTCGACGAGCGGGAAGAATCGGAATCGGTCGGGACGGCAACAGTTTAGAAGATGTTGGCCTGCTGGTAAACCGAGATGCCGTCGTTCGTTATCTCGTAGGGTTTCGTCTCCCGCGAGTGGTTCGCGTTCCGTATCTTCTGAATCTCGACGGCGAGTCGCGTCTCGCCGGTGTCCGACCGGACGTACTGAAGGATGAACACCGCGTCAGTCAGGTATTCGATGATACCGTGTCTGGACGCGAAGGGGTTGTTCTCGTTGGCCTCGGAGACGAGCATCGTCGTCACGCCGGCCTGTTTCAGCGACCGGGTGAAATCGAACACTTCAGTGCGTCTACGGGACTGGTCGTCGTACATCATCTCGAGCAGCGAGACGGAGTCGAGCACCAGCCGGTCGGCACCGAACTTCTCGATGAGCGCCGGGAGTTCGCCCCGGATGTTGTCGAGGCTGTTCGCCATCTCGACCGGGTCGAGGTCGACAATCGCTAGCTGGCCCTGTTCCTCGTACTCCTCGAACCCCCAGCCGCGTTCACTGGCAGTGTCCAGTATCGCATCGTGAGACTGTTCGAGGGTCAGAAACACCGCGTTCTCGCCGTTCCGGAGGCCGTGGTGGAGGAACTGCAGCCCGAACGTCGTCTTCCCGGTGCCGGCCGAGCCGATGGTGACGATGAGATGGCGTTGTGGAATCCCGCCTTGAATCATCTGGTCGAGGCCCTCGATACCGATGTCGACCCGCGGGATGTCGGATTCGAACTCCTCCTCGAAGTCGCTATCGCCGGCACCGTCACCGCTGCCGGCGGACTCGAACGCGGTGGCGAAGTCGTCGTCGAAGAGTCCACCGCCGCCGTCGTCGGGGGACTCAGCGTCGACATCGGGGGCCCCACTCCCCCCGCTGCTGAAGGGGTCATCGCCGCTGTCGTCGAACGGGCTGCTGTCACTCTCCTCGCTGAAGGGAGTGCCCCCATCGTCGTCGAAGGGGCTGCCGCCACCACTGCGCTTGGATTGTCCGTCGTCGCTGTCGGCGTCGAACGGCCCTGTGTCCGCGGACGCCGATTCCTCGGCCTCGCTCTCGGACGGTGCCGCCGGGGTGTCCGCCGGTCCGTCGTCGCCGTCTTCGTCGTCCAGCGCACTTTCGAACCAGTCGTCGTCGGACCCGTCGTCCCCGCTCATACACACGACCACCAGCTACACGAACGGCCCATGGAAGGGGATACGCGTCGGGACTGATATAATTGCCGTCGTAGAGGGTTTATATACGGCCGGCCGGAACGTCCGGGTAATGACTGTCGGTATCGTCGCGCAGCGGGACAACGACCGGGCCATGTCGCTTGCGAGTACACTGTGTGACCGACTGCGCGCCACGTCGGCGGCCGTCGTCATCGACGAAACGACCGCCGGGGCGCTGGGAGACCACGACGCGTGGGAGGCCGCCGTGCCCGATTCGGCCCCGGTCGATGAGATGTCCGCCTGTGATCTCGTCGTGAGCATCGGCGGCGACGGGACGTTTCTGTACGCGGCCCGCGGCGCGGGGTCGACGCCGATACTGGGGGTCAACCTCGGTGAAGTCGGCTTTCTGAACGCTATCGCACCCGAGGAAGCCGTCGAGACGGTCGTCGCGGAGGTCGAGCACATCCAGAAGACCGGCAGCGCCAGAACGCGGGCCAAGCCGCGACTCCAGGCCAGCGGCGACGACTGGGAGCTCTCGCCGGCGCTAAACGAGGTCGTCGTCCAGGGCGAGCGCCGCGGTCACGGCGGCGGAGCGACGGTCGACGTGTACGTCGACGACTCCCTGTACACGTCCGGCCACGCCGACGGCGTCCTCGTGGCGACACCCACCGGCTCAACAGCGTACAACCTCAGCGAACGCGGCCCGCTCGTCCACCCCGACGTGGCCGGTCTCATCATCACGGGGATGGCAGACGAAACGGGGACGCCGCCGCTGGTCGTCGACGTTGACAGCGAAATCGTCGTCGAACTCACGGACGCCGACAGCGGTGTCGTCGTCAGTGACGGTCGGGTTCGAAAAGACGTGGTTCCGCCGGAGCGAATAACGGTCTCGCGTGCGAGCGAACCGGTCCGGCTCGCCGGTCCGCCCCTGGACTTCTTCACCGCACTGGACAAGCTAGCCTAACGCCGACCGACGGCGTACAGCACCGGTGCGAGGACGAGCAGCACCAGTCCGAACAGTTTGTACTGGAACGACGACGCGAGGACGCTCGCACTGTTTGGTTCCATCGCCGACGCCGGCGTAATCACGAGCAGCGCGCCCAGCGCAATCGTGTGCAGCCCCAGCATTCGGAGCGACCGTTGCGGGAGAATTGCGACGAGCCCACCGACAAAGCCGAGTAGCAGGACATCACCGATGGTGTAGTTCAGTAGGAAACTATCGATGAGTTGCAGCGGTGACGCGAGCATTCCTATCCAGAATTTCGCCGGGATGGAATCTTTAAAGTTCCGTTACGCCGCCGAGCCAGAGGCGACGGTTGGCCGCTCAGTCGGCCGCCGTTCCCAGCGGTGTGAGCAGGAGGTAGCCGGTCGATTGGGCACCGGCCGTCCGTAACCGGAACTGCCTCGGCCCGTCATGTGCCGTCGAGAGGGCCACGACATCGAGGTCGGCTGCGCTGACCGTCTCGGCGTCGACTTCGTCGATGCCGGCCACGAGCAGCGCCTCGGAGAGCGCCGTCCCGTCGAGCCGGTCGGACGGCACGTCGAACGTGGTCCCGAACGCCTCGTTGGCCGCACGCACGACCGGGCCGTGCCCCTCGTCGACGAAGTACAGCACCGGATCCGGGTGCCCGTCGAAGAGGTCAATGGGCTGTGGCTCCGATATGTGGTCGGTATCTGCCGAGGCGGTCACCGTCTCGTCGGTCGTCTCGCCGGGCGAATCAGTCACCAGGAGATACGAGACGCCGCCCAACCCGCCGCCGAGCGCCAGGCCGAGACCGACGGTGACCTGTTCTGAGAGCCCTAGGGAGAACACCGATTGCACCACCAGCGCGACGGTGGCGAGCACGACCGCTCCTGCCCCTATCCAACCGATCACGGCCGCGAGGCTCCCGAGGCGGTGTCGGCCGCCTGTGCCCGCCGACGACTTGCTCATCGGTATACACTCTATGGGCCATCGGTTAACGCTTTTCGAGAGCGGGCCGCCGATAAAACATATACAGTCGCCAGCCCTAGAGATGCCCAACACTGTGTCCAGAACTACAGGCGGTCCGCCGCGGGTACTCGTCGTCGACGACGAGCACGACGTCGCCGACACACAGGCCCTGAAACTCGGCGAGCGCTACGAAACCACTGTCGCGTACAGTGGCCAGGCGGCACTCGACGCTGCCGGCCCGGAGTTCGACGCTGTGTTACTCGACCGGCGAATGCCCGACGTGCACGGTGACGACGTGCTTTCGCGGTTGCGCGAGCGGGGGTACGACGGCATCATCATCATGCTGACCGCAGTCGACGCCGACCTGAACATTCTGGAGATGCCCTTCGATGACTACCTCCAGAAGCCGGTTGACCAGTCGACGCTCCTGTCGACGCTCGACCAGCACCTCGACAGATCCGACGAAGACGACAGGCTCGACGAATACTTCCGGATCTCCTCGAAGCTCTCCGTGCTGGAGCGCGAGAAATCCGCGTCACAACTGGAATCGAGCGCCGAGTACACCAAGCTGAAGGAACGAGCCAGAGAGCTTGAGTGGGTACTGAAAGCCGAGAACGATGATTTCGAAGAGCTGAAACAGACGTACCAGTCTATCAGCCGAAGCTAGGTGTCGAGAATCAGCGTCTCTTCGATGTACTCGTCGATGGTGTCCCGCACGTCGGAGACAGGGTCGTCGTTTCGCGTTGCGTTCTGGAGGATCACGCCATCGAGTATCGTGATCATGAACTGCGAAACCGTTTCGGGGTCGACGTCGGCGAAGACCCCTTGTTCGATGCCGTCCTCGATGATCTGTGCGAACTGCTGGGCGAACAGTTTGTCCGTCTCAGTGAACTTCTCGCGGAAGTCCGGGTTCTGGACCGCCTGGGCGCGCATCTCGACATACGAGCCGAGCACCGCGTTCTTGTCCGGCGTCTCGACGCAGTCGGGGAAGTCGTCGAGAATCAGGCTGACAAACGTCTTGATGTCCTGTTCGGGGTCGCCAGTCGATTCCAGCTGGAAGATGCGGTTAAACTCCGCGAGGATGAACTCCTGAAACGACAGCAGCAGGTCCTCCTTGCCATCGAAGTGGTGATAGAACGTCGACTTGCTGAGGTCAGCCTCGTCCGCGATTCGCTGTATCGAAAGTCCGGCGTACCCGTATTGCCGGAGGGCACGGAACGTCGCTCGCATTATCGCCTCGTGCGAGTCCGCTGGCTCCCCGGCGAACGGAATTCCATCACTCATCCCGACCGAATATTCGTTCGGGCTGTAAATACCTTCCCACTGTCACCGAACCACAACGTTGATAGGCGACCGAACGTTCGTTCGATGTACACGGTTCGGACGGGAGGCTGCGCAGAGGTATGTGGGTGGGTACCCCGAGTTCTCTGTCACAACATCCGTTCCGAACAGATCTAATCCATGGAATGCCCGAAGTGTCCCTACGCATGAAACCACGAACATTACTGACGCTGACTGTTGTCGCATTGCTCATGGCCTCCGGGACGGCGATTGCTGCCGTGACCGGGAGCCCGGATTTCGACGCGACGTTCGTCGATAACACCGTCGCGCCGGGCGAGGAAACGACACTCGACGTTGTGCTCGTCAACAGCGGGACGGTCGACTCCGGGTCCTCGACCCAGGGCATCCAGACCAGCGAGGTCACGACCGCCCGCGGGACCACAGTCAAAGTCAACGACGGAGATGCCCCGATTACGGTGACGACGAACAAACAGGCCGTGGGGTCCGTCCCGGAGGGGAAGACAGAACCCATCTCCTTCGATATCAGCGTCGATGACGACGCCAGCCCCGGGAGCTACACGGTGCCCGTCATCGTCGAATACGAGTATACGAGCTACATTTCCGAGGCCGACGGCTCGCGTGACGAAAAGAGCACGACCGAACGAATCGAGCTTGAACTCGATATCGACGACGACGCGGCCTTTGACGTAGTAAACGTCGACTCCGGCGCGCGCGTCGGATCGACCGGGACAGTCGCAGTCACCGTCGAGAACACCGGCGACAAACCGGCTCGGGAAGCCTCGGTGACGCTGGAGTCGATGAACCCCGAACTCACAGTCGGAAGTGACACCAGCAGCTCCCGGTTCATCGACACCTGGGAGGCCGGTGAGCAGCGTACCCTCCGGTACCGCGTCGGTACAAGCAGTGACGCCAGGGCCGAACCGTACCAGTTCGACCTCCAGGTCGACTTCGACGACACGGATGGGGTGCGAAAGAGCACGACCGCCTCCTCGCTCGGTATTACGCCTGACCCGGAGCAAACGTTCAGCGTTCGGGGAGTCGACAGTGACGTGGCCGTCGGCGATTCGGGGACGTACAACGTCACGCTCCACAACGACGGGCCAGTAGCTGTCAGAGATGCCACGGTCTCCCTGCGCTCACAGAGCAGCGAAATCGCGTTCGGCGAGTCCGATTCCGCCGAGCAGTACATCGGGACGTGGGAACCCGGTGAGACCCGCACCGTCAGCGTTGACGCGTCCGCGAGCGAAGACGCGTCCGTCAGAGGGTACGCGATTTCCGCCACGGTCGGCTACACAGACCCGGAGGGCGATGCCGGTGCTGACGACGGGATTGCACTCGGAATCCGGCCGGAGCCAGAGCAGTCCTTCGAGCTGGGGGACGTTGAGTCGACCCTCCAGGCGGGCGATGACGGGACCATCGAAGCGTCGCTGACCAACACCGGCGACCAGACGGTTCGCAACGTCGTCCTGAACTGGGCGAGCGACCACGACAACATCTCACCGAAGGAAACCCAGTACGCGGTCGGCAACCTCGAACCGGGCGAGTCAGCGACTGTCTCGTTCGATGCCGACGTATCTGACAACGCGAACGCCGGCCCGCGACAGTTCGACTTCGTCGCCAACTACCGCAACAACGAGGGCGACAGCCGCGAGAGCGACACGCTCGAAGTCCGACAGAGCGTCGACGGCAGCGCCGACGAGTTCATCGTCGAGGCGACAAACGCGTCTGTCGACGTTGGCGGGTCCAGCACGCTCGAAGTGACCATCACCAACGACGCCGGTGAGCGACTGACCGATATCGAGGCAAAGCTGTTCGCCGAGTCCCCGATCTCCGTGTCTGATGACCAGGCGTACATCGACAGCCTCGATCAAGGAGAGTCGGCGACCATCGAGTTCGGTATCAGCGCAAGCGGTGCCGCGATGACGAAAAGCTATCCCGTCTCAGTCGACTTCCAGTACGAGGAGCCGGACGGAGATACGCCGGTGTCCGACACCTACCGACTCCCGATCTCCGTGACCAACTCCGGCGGTGGCGGCTCGCCGCTCACGGCGATTATCGGCGTCGCACTCGTGGCCGCCCTGGCCATCGGCGGCTACTTCAGGTTCCGCTAACGCATGGACTACCAGCGCTACATCGACTGGGCCGACGACCGCATCGTCCACGATTCGCGGAAGGTGGTTCTCGCCTTCCTGGTCGTGACGGTGATCTTCAGCGCCGGCCTCGGGAGCGTCTCGACCAACTCCGGAACGTCGCAGTTTACGACCGGACTTCCGGCGGAAGAGGCACTGCAGGAGGTCAACGACAAGTTCTCGCCGACCTTCTCCCCGGATACAGGGAGCACACAGCTCATCCAGCAGGAGAACAACGTGCTCTCGAAGCCGGCGCTGCTACGGATGTTAAAGTCACAGCATCGATTAGAACAGCACGGGGAACTCCGTGTCACGTCGACATCAAGCGCCGCCAGTATTGTCGCCCAACAGCTAAACCCGGAGGCGACGACGACTGAACAGCAGATCTATGCTGTCGAATCGGCGACGCCGGGTGAGATCGATTCCGCCGTCGGGCGCGCGGCCGAGCGGAACCCACGGTTCGAATCGCTGCTGAGCAAGGACTTCAACCGCAAAGCCGCCTCGGCGTCGGCGACCATCGGGGTCGTCACGCACGAGGTCCCGGCCGGAATCTCCTCCGGGTCAGGCCAGGGCGGTTCGAGTCCGCTGACGAGCATTCAGAAACAGGCCGGGTTCACTGTCTCCAGCGCTGACCACGGTGGCATCACCCTGTTCGGCAGCGGTATCGTCGCAGACGAGTTCTCGAACGTCGTCGGCGACTCGCTCATCTTGACCGTGCCCGCAGCAGTGCTGTTCATTCTGTTCTTCCTGACGATTGCCTACCGCGACCTCGCGGACATGGCGCTCGGCCTGCTCGCGCTGTTTATGGCCGTCGTCTGGACGTTCGGCTTCATGGGGCTTGCCGGCATCCCCTTCTCGCAGATGCTCATCGCCGTGCCGCCGCTGTTGCTGGCGGTCGGGATCGACTTCGGTATTCACGCCGTCAACCGGTATCGGGAGGAGCGCGAGACCGGGGCGTCGATACAGGACTCGATGCGAATCACGACCGATCAACTGCTTGTCGCCTTCTTCATCGTTACCGGGACGACGGTCATCGGGTTCGCCGCGAACCTCACCAGCGCGCTGCCGCCGATTCAGGACTTCGGCTACGTCGCCTCGGTCGGCATCACCTTCACGTTCCTCATCTTCGGGGTGTTCCTTCCCGCCGCGAAGGTGGAGCTGGACCGACTCCGCCAGCGCTACCCCATCCCGACGTTCAGCGAGACGCCGCTGGGTGCAGAGGATTCCGCACTCAGTGACGTGTTGCGCGGCGGCGTCGTCATCGCGAACCGCACCCCGATCATCTTCCTCGTACTCATCCTCGTGTCCACGGTCGGTGCCAGCTACTACGCCACCGGCGTCTCGACGTCGTTCAGTCAGGAGGACTTCCTGCCGCCCGAGGAGAACCCGGACTTCGTCGAGGCCCTGCCGGAACCGTTCGCCCCGAGCGAATACACCGTAACGGAGGTGACGAACTTCCTCGATGAGCGATTCGACACGACCCAGTCCAGTCAGGCGACGGTGTACGTAGAGGGGCCAATGCGGAACGATGCGGCGCTCGAGCAGATGTATCGGGCGGGTAACAACCCGCCGGACTCGTTCATCCGCGAGGACGGTCGCGCCGACTCGACATCTATCGTGACGGTCATCCAGGACCACGCGGAGGACGACCCCGAGTTCCGTCGGATGGTCGAGCGCAACGACCGGAACGACAACGGGGTCCCGGACGATAACCTCGAAGAGATCTACGAGTATCTGCTCGACTCGCCGGCCCGTAGTACGGCGTTGCAGTACATCACAGAGGACTACCGGAGCGCACGTGTCGTCTACACGGTTGAATCGGACGCGACCGACGCAGAGGTGACCGCCGATACGAGAACCGTTGCCGACGACTTCCGATATGAGGCGACAGCAACCGGCTCAGTCGTCGTGTTCCAGGCCGTCTCGGACCTCATTCTGGAGTCTGCGATCCAGTCACTGGCGATTGCGCTCGTCGGAGCGTCGGTGTTCCTCATCCTCATCTACAATATGCTTGAGGGGCGGCCGTCGCTTGGCCTCGTGAACATCATCCCCGTCGTCGTCACGGTGGCGTGGCTCGGCGGGACGATGCGGGTGCTCAGTATCCCGTTCAACGCGCTCACAGCCACAATGCTGGCGATAACTATCGGGCTGGGGGTCGACTACTCGGTCCACGTCACCCACCGGTTCGCCGACGAGTTCGACGAAAACGACCTCGAAACGGCACTGGACCGGACTGTTCGCGGGACCGGCGGCGCGCTGCTCGGCAGTATGCTCACCACGACGTTCGGAATCGGTGTGCTCGGGCTGGCCGTGTTCCCTGCAATCGGCCAGTTCGGCATCCTGACAGCGTTGTCGGTTGCGTACGCCTTCGTCACGTCGCTGCTTGTGATCCCCTCCGCACTCGTCGTCTGGGACCGGATGTTCAACGCTGACTGGTCGGTCCGTGGCGTACTCGGGTTCGGGCGGTCGCGTCCGCCCGCGCCCGTCGATGGCGACGATTGAGCCTGCAACCCCGGTCGCACGTCCCTCCGCCGGTCGTGTCCGGGCCAGACATGCCACTGAAGACTTTATTTGATGGCATCGTTTTAGCACTGGTATGACTCACGTCGTTATCATCGGCGCGTACGGGAGTGCCGGGGCCGCAGTCGCCGGCGAACTCGTCGAGGAAGCGGATATCGAGCTCACGCTCATCGACAACGGCGAGCCCGGCGGCGGTCTCTGTATCCTTCGTGGCTGTATGCCGTCCAAGGAAGTGCTCTCCGCGGGAGCCCATCGTTTTCAGGCGCGCCACGACGAGCGCCTCGTCGGCGACGTGCCCGAGGTAGATCTGGACGCCGTCGTCGAACGGAAAGACGACCACGTGCTGGGCTGGGCCGGTCACCGGCGGGACTCTATTCATGAGATGGCCGAGCGTGATGACGTGACCTTTATCCACGACACCGCCACGTTCGTCGACGAGCACACGGTCCGGGCCGGCGGCGAGGAGCTCGAGGCCGACTACGTCGTCATCGCGACCGGCTCCAGCGTGAACATCCCCGACACGCCCGGAATCGACGAGGTCGACTTCATGACCAGCGACCAGGTGCTCGACACCACGGAGTTCCCCGACTCCGGCATCGTGATGGGCTTCGGGTATATCGGGATGGAGATGGTACCGTATCTCGCCGAGGCCGGCGGGATGGAACTCACAGTTATCGAGCACGACGACCAGCCAATCGACGAGGGCGACCCCGAGTTCGGCGACGAGGCCCTGGATATCTACGAGGACAACTGGGACGTGACCATCCCGACGAACTGCCACGAGAAGGAACTCGAAGAGACAGAGGACGGCGGCGTCCGCCTCACCGTCGAGTACGACGACGGCAACGAGGAGACGTTCGAGGCCGACCAGCTGTTCCTGTTCACTGGCCGTCGCCCGACCGTCGAGGGATTGGGGTTAGAGAACACGTCCATCTCAGTCGAGGGCGACTGGGCCAGCGACACGATGCAGACCCGCGACGCCGACCACATCTACGCCGTCGGCGACGTCAACGGCAAGGAGCCGATTCTCCACGTCGCCAAGGAGCAGGGCTTCACCGCCGCCGAGAACATTGTCCGGCAGGAGGCCGGTGGCTCGCTCAAGGACTACCGGAACGTCCACCACCACGTCATCTTCTCCGGGCTGGGCGTGTATCCGTTCGCCCGCGTCGGCCACAGCGAGGAGACCGCAAAGGAGGCCGGCTACGACATCGTCACCGCAACGCGACAGGCCAGCGACGACGGCGTGTTCAAATCGAAGGACGTGCCCGAGGGGCTGGCGAAACTCGTCGTCGACGCCGACGACGGGACAGTGCTCGGCTGGCAGGGCTTGCACTACCACGCGGACAGTTTCGCCAAGAAATTCCAGATTATCGTCGAGTTGGGTCTGGACGTTCGTGACCTGCCGGACCGGGCCTACCACCCGACGCTACCCGAGAACGTCGACGGGCTCATCCGGGACTGCGTCGACCAGCTCTAATCACTCGATCTGAATACCAGTCACGTCGAAGCGCGTGCCGCCGTCCTCGCTTTCTGAGACGGTGATCCGGGCACTGTGTGCGTTGACGATTTCGGAGACGATAGCTAGCCCGAAGCCGGTCCCCTCGTCGCTCGTGGTGTAGCCGCGTTCGAACACCTCGTCGCGCTCGTCCTCGGGAATACCAGGGCCGTCGTCGGCGACGTAGAACCCCCGTCCGTCCGAGAGCGTCCCGACGCGGACGGTCACGTGGTCGTCGCTGTCGTCGGATCCCGTCCGACTGCTTGTGGAACCATGTTCCACACTGTTTCGGAAGAGGTTCTCGAAGAGTTGCTGGAGCCGTGTCTGATCGCCCCTGACTCGCGCGTCCGTGTCGATCCGTTCGAGCGTCGCGTTCGAACTCTCGACGGTGTCCCAGGCGGCCGTGATGATATCGTCTAACGACGTTTCGGTCGCGTCGATGACCTTGTGGCCGCCGCGGGCGAGCGCGAGCACGTCGTCGATGAGTTCGTCCATCCGTTCGAGCGACCGCCGGAGCGCCTCGACGTGCTCCGGGTCCCCGTCGTACTCCTCGTCGACGAGCGTGAGCCGGCCGAACGCGACGTTGAGCGGATTCCGGAGGTCGTGGCTGACGACGCTGGCGAACTCCTCCAGACGGTTTCGCTCGCGTGTGAGTTCCTGCTCGCGGCGTTCGCGCTCCTGTTCGTAGCTGACCCAGTTCCCCATCAACTCGACGAGGGTGACTTCCCACTCCGAAAAGGAATCGCGGGGCTTCTTGCCGTAGAAGCAAAACGTGCCGTACACCGAGTCGTCGACGATAACGGGCGTTCCGAGGTAACATGAGACGCCCATCTCGGTGTAGCCCGCTCTGTCGGTCAGTTCTGGCCGGTCCTCGGCGATATCAGCGAGCACCAGCGTCTTCTCCTCGACGACGGCCCGCTCGCAGTTCGTCGCGTCCAGCGGGACCGCATCGCCTGCCTCGGTGGTTCCCGTCCGGTCGCGCACGATTTCGAAGACGTACATGTCGCCGTCGATACGCGAGAGCGCGGCCGTTTCGGTCCCGAGGGCGTTCTGCCCGATTTCGAGCAGGCGATCGACCTTGTCTTCGAAATCGAGGTCTTTGCGGGAGATGACCCGGTAGATCTCCCGGAGCGTCCGCTCTCTACCCCTGATCTCTTCCTCGTGCTCGTGCCGCTCAGTGATGTCACGGAAGTACACCGAAATCCCGGTTGGCGACGGATAGACGGACACCTCGAACCACGTCTGCAGCGGTTCGAAGTACGCCTCGAAGGAGGTTGGCTCCTGCTGTGTCATCGCCTGCCGGTACTGCTTGCTGAACTCCGTCCCTTCCAGGGACGGAATCGCCTCCCAGATGTTCCGTCCCAGCAGGTCAGTGGTATCTCCGTCAACGTCCATCGCACGGCCGATGACACGTCTGCCGCGTTCGTTGGCATACGTGAACTCCCAGTCCTCGTTGAGCGCGAAGAACGCGTCCGTCATCCGGTCGAGAATGTCCGCCTCCTCCTGAGAGCGGGCGACGGCCGAAGTGATCCGCTGTCGGAGCAGTTCCGTCTGCTCCGAAAGCGGCGTTTTCGTCACGTAGTCTGTGACGCCGGCAGAGATAGCGTTGCTGGCCACGCTCTCGTCGCCGTCGTCAGTGAAGAGCAGAAACGGGAGGTCGAACGACTGGTCCCGGACGGCCCGTAACAGTTCGATGCCGTCTCGGTCCGGGAGTCGGTACTCGCTAACGACGCAGTCGTACGACGCGTCTTCGAGGGTTTTGAGCGCGTCGTCCGCCGTCTCACACACCGTTACAGTGAATTCATCGGTGCTACCGCTCAGCGTCTCCTTGACCGCCGTGATATCGTCACATTCCGAGTCGACGTAGAGGACGCGTAGCCGCCCGGCAGGTCCGTCGACCCCGTGACGGTTCGACGTGGCCACGGGCGTATCCATATGCGTCCCAAGGCATGTGGGGCTAAAGTTGTACCGCCGGTAAGCTTTCATTACCAGGGTTCTACCCCGCGATAGCGGCTGAGAGGTCAGTCGGGCCGGCGGGTCGAAAGTACCGGTATCTCGTCGATGCGGTCCGTCGAAAGCGCATCCCAATCGACGCCCGCTGGTGTCGTGTGCGTGGTCTCCGTCTCGACAGTTCGCTCCGGCGTCACGACCCAATCCATCGGCACGTCGTGGTCGTCGACGGGAACAGAGGTGTCGACGACACCCCCGGGACCGCCGACAATCTGGAGTTCGTGGACCGTCGTCACGACTGGCGTCGTCTCGTCGACCAGCCCCAGTTCCCGGAGGACGGCGTATTCGAGGTCGCTGTACCCCTCGCCCTTTCCGATACGCGCGCCGTCCTCGGTGACCGCGACTGAGCCCGACACCACGAGGTCGACGCTCCCGACCGCCTCGGGGCCGACCTGTCGCGCGTGGTCCGCGACGTTCGAGATCGCCGGTGCCGCCTCGATGTCGTCGAGTTCGTCGGGGTCGAGTTCGTAGAAGCACCGCTCGTCCCGGAGCCGAGGAACGGCCATATACACCGTCTTGCCGGCCCGAAGCGCCGCCCGTCGGACCGGGAGCTGTGGCGAGTCCGGGTTCGCCTTGACCGTCTCGGCGGCGTCCCAGACCGCCGTCTCGGTCAGGCGCTGTGCGGCCTCGCTTGCGCCCTCGAAGTTCGGAATCCGGTCGTGGGGCGGGAACGGGAACCGGGCGATACCGCGCTCTTCCAGCGCGTCCCAGACCGTCTCGCGGATGGTTTGCTTGTCCATGGTGCTACGGCCTCCGGCGTGAGAGCGTGCTGACGAGGGCGAGTACTGCGAGAAGCGCCCCGACGGCGGTGAATCCGGGACCGCTGGCATCGGTCGTGGGCTGGTCAGTGCTCGGCGTGTGGTCCGCGGGCGTGGGCTCGCTCGTCTGGGTCACTGCCGGCGTCACAGCCGACCGGGGAACGTAGCTGTCGGCGTCGTAGCGGTCCGGATAGAGCTGTGCGGTGGCGTTGTGTGCGAACGAGACCACGCTCCGCGGGGCGGGCTGATTGATGTTCCGCACCTGTACGGCGACCGTCGAGTTGGTCTCGCCCGCGGTCGTGCTGGCGTAGGGCTCGGTCGTCGCGATGTTCGCCGTATTCTCGGTGACAAAGAGCACGTCCGGATCTAACTGGAGGATGATTTCGTCGCTGAGCTGTGGGTACTGGGCGTGGTTGCGGGCCGCGACGTTCTCTGCGCCTGCAAGTTCGATGAGCGACGTGACGAAGGTGTTGCCCGCCGCCACGTACCCCCCGCCCAGCGGGTACAGCGCCGTCGGTCGGTCTTCGGCGTCCGCGGTGACCTGCCGAACGGCGTCGACGTTCGCGTCCATCCAGGCGTTCGCTTCGCTCGCGCCCTCGCAGTTACCGGTCAGGCGACCGATAGTCGCCGTCTTTGCTCGAATGTCCTCGATAGTTGTCGCGGCTGGGAGGTGATACACCGTGAGCCCGGCCTGCCGGAGCGGTGCCACGTCACCGGCGCTGGCGTTCGGCGCGATCACTAGGTCCGGGTTTGTGCCGACGACGCGCTCGACGTTGACGCCGAAGCTCGCGGAAACGTTCGTCCGGCTCTCAGCGCCATCCAGATAGCTTGCGTACTGGGTGAGCCCGACTACCTGGGCGCGGCCGCCAACCTCCCACATCGTCTGGGCGGCCGAGGGATTGGTCGTTGTGACCCGTTCCGGGCGCTCCTCGATAGTGACCTCGGCCCCGGTCGCGTCGGTCATCGTCACGGGAAACGAGCAGTCCTCGGCCTGCGTGGCGGGTGTGGCTGCGGCCGGAGCGACACCCGCAAGCGAGCCGACGAGCAAGACAAAGACGCACACGTGAGAAAGCCGTCGCATGCCCTAGGCGGGTGTCAGGAGCAATAAATACTTATCTACTGCAACTGGGCTTTCATACATGCGTTTCGCGGGTCGGACCGTCGGGTGGTCGGCGGGGCTCGTCGCCGTCCTCTGTGCCGTGGTGACGACGAGCGCCGGCATCGGCCCGGTGTGGATTCCGCCCGAAATCGTCGGGAAAGTGCTGCTCAACGCCGTCGTCGTCCCGACTGGCATCTCGGTTTCCGGCCCTGCCGTCGACGTGACCACAGCGCACGTGTTTTCCTACGCGGTAAGCGACCTCCAGACACAGATTGTGATGCAGGTCCGGCTCCCCCGGATACTGCTTGGCGCGGTCGTCGGCTTCTCGCTCGCCGCCGCGGGGACGATCATGCAGGGAATCTTCCGGAACCCGATGGCAGACCCCTCTATCATCGGCGTCTCCTCCGGTGCGGCGGTCGGCGCGGTCGGGTTTATCGTTGCGCCGGTCGTTATCCCGTTCGGCCTCGGACTCCGCGGCGCAGCCTTCGCGGGAGCGCTGGTCGCGGCCTTCGGCGTCTATCTCATCGCGACGCGAAACGGCCACACACCGGTCGCCACGCTGTTGCTGGCTGGCGTGGCGATACAGACGTTTCTGGGCGCGGTGGTCTCGTTCCTGTTGCTTCACAGCGGTGAGAGCATCCGCCGGGCGCTGTTCTGGTTGATGGGGCATCTCAAGGGCGCCTCCTGGCCCGAGGTGACTAGTAGCGTCGTGCTCGTCGCCGTCCCGTTCGTCGTGTTGCTGGCGTACGCACGCGATCTGAACGTCATGCTGCTCGGCGAGGAGGACGCACAGAGCCTCGGTATCGAGGTCGAACGGACAAAGCGGGTCCTCCTCGCGCTGTCGGCGGTCATCACGGCGGCAGGCGTCGCCGTCGCCGGCATCGTCGGCTTCGTCGGCCTCATCGTCCCCCACGTGATGCGGCTGCTCGTCGGGCCGGACCACCGGATACTGCTCCCGACGGCGGCGCTCGCCGGCGCGTCGTTCCTCGTCGCGACGGACACGCTGGCACGCTCGGGCAGCGCCGAAGTCCCGGTCGGCATCGTCACCGCCGTCCTCGGCGCGCCGTTCTTCCTGTACTTGCTCCGGAAGCGGGAGGTGCACGAGCTGTGAGCGGTCCGGCTACATCGAACGGCGGGAACCTGGGACGGGACCGCTCCGGGCCGATGCTCGACGTGTCCGACCTCGCGGTGTCCTTCGGCGACCAGTCTGTCGTCTCGGGCGTCGAGTTCAGCGTCGACCGCGGGTCGCTCGTCGGTCTCGTCGGCCCCAACGGCGCGGGCAAGACGACCGTCCTGCGGACGGTGAAAGGGACGCTCGACCCGGACGCCGGCACAGTCCGTGTCGACGGCGAACCCATCCACAGGAAGTCCGCGAAAGCGGTGAGCCGCCTCGTCGCGAGCACGCCACAGGGCACTGCGCTATCGTTCGATTTCAGCGTCAGGCAGACCGTGGAGATGGGCCGGACGCCACATCTCGGCCGGTTCGACCGGATGGACGAGGCCGACCGGCGCGCCGTCGAGCGGGCGATGGAGCGCGCGAGCGTCACCGGGTTCGCCGACCGGCCGTTCACCTCGCTCTCGGGCGGCGAGCGCCAGCGGGTCCTCCTCGCTCGGGCGCTTGCACAGGAGACACCGGTGCTCCTGCTCGACGAACCGACGGCGAGTCTCGACATCAACCACGCCGTCCGCACGCTCGAACTGGTCCGGACGCTCGTCGACGACGGGAAGACGGCCGTCGCCGCGATTCACGACCTCAATCTGGCCGCGCGATACTGCGACGAACTGGTGTTGCTCGCCGGCGGCGGGGTCCGGGCCGCGGGCCGTCCTGCTGACGTTCTCACGAGCGATACGCTCCGTGACGCCTTCGACGCGGAGACGCTGGTGACGACCCAGCCCGGCACCGACGCGCCGCTCGTGACACCGCTGCCCGAGCGGGAGTCGGTCGCCCGTCGCGTCCACGTCGTCGGGACCGGCACGCCAGCGGCTGCCGCCGTCTCGAAGCTCGTCGGGGCCGGCTGTCGGGTCAGCATCGGCGTCGTCCCCGCCGGTGACACAGCTGCCGAGCGGGCCGCCGATCTCGACTGCGAGGCGGTCACGGTCCCGGCCTTCGCCGGCATCGACGACGCGGCACGCCAGCGCGCCGCCGACCTCGCCGCTGCGGCCGATGCCGTCGTGATAGCGGGCGAAACCGGTGACGGAAACAGTGCGGTTATTGAGGCAGGTAGCCCCCGTCTCGCCGTCGAGACAGACGAGAGCGCCTACACCAGCAACGGTCACGACACCGTGCCGCTGGCTGCGCTCCCTGCGGCAGTCGCGTCCCTGCCGCCCGCAACGGAGCGCGACGCGACACCGCCACTCAGCCAGTCGACCACTGACTGAGAGCACCGCCAGCCGAGCCAGTTCCGGCAGAAACAGCAACACCGATACTTCTCGTCCACGTACCTCGCCCGTGGACGACACGATTTCGTGGCTCCGGGACCGTCCGTACTACGAGGGACAGATCGTCGACCAGCGGACGGTACCCGGTCGGGACGCACGGACCGCGGACTGCGAGGTTGCGGACCGGCTCGGCGGCGTCCTCGAAGACCGGGGCATCACTGACCTCTACACCCATCAGGTGGACGCTATCGAGGCGGTCCGCGGCGGCGAGAACGTCGTCCTCGCGACCGAGACGGCCAGCGGTAAGAGCCTCGCCTACACCGTCCCCGCCTTCGAGCGAGCGCTGGACCGCCGGGCGACGACGCTGTACGTCGCGCCACAGGTCGCGCTCATCAACGACCAGACCGAGACGCTGTCGGAACTCGCGCAGGGGCTGGGCTTCGCCTCCGGGGTCTCCGTCGCCCAGTACACCGGCCGGCAGTCGAAGTCGGAGAAGGAGGCCATCCGGGAGCGCCAGCCCACCGTGTTGCTGACCACGCCGGACATGCTCCACTACGGCATCCTCCCCCACGCCCACCGGCTGTGGGACTGGTTCTTCCAGCGGCTCGAAACCGTCGTCGTCGACGAGGTCCACGGCTACCGCGGCGTGTTCGGCAGCCACGTCTCGCTGGTGATGCGCCGCCTCCAGCGTATCGCCGAGCGGTTCGACGCCGGCGGAGATAGCAGCGAAAGCAACGGCAGAAGGGGCGACAACGCAACAGCGGGCGGCCCTGAGTGGGTCTGTTGCTCGGCGACCATCGGCAATCCAGTGGAGCACGCGGCAGCGGTCACCGGCCAGCCCGAGCCGTCGTTCGCGCTGGTCGACGAGGACGCGAGCGCCAGCGGGCCGCGACACTGGCTGCTGTGGAATCCGCCGGAGTACGAGGGCGACGGCTGGGGGAGCGGCCGCCGGAAGTCCAACCACGTCGAGACGAAACAGCTGTTCGTGGACCTCGTCGAGCGGGGCCTCCAGACGGTCGTCTTCGCCGGGTCGCGCCAGACGGCCGAGCGGTACGCCAGCGACAGCGCGGACGAGCTCCGGAGCCGCGGCGAGCACGCCCTCGCCGACAGCGTCGGCGCGTACCAGGCCGCACTGACCGACGACCGACGGCGCGAACTGGAGCAGGGCCTCCAATCTGGCGACCTGCGGGGCGTCTGGTCGACCAGCGCGCTCGAACTGGGCGTCGACGTGGGCGGGCTGGACGCCGTCCTGCTGGATGGCTACCCCGGCACGCGGATGCGAGCCTTCCAGCAGGCCGGGCGGGCCGGTCGCGGCACGGACCCCGCACTTGTCGCGCTGGTCGGCGGCGGGGACCAGCTGGACCAGTACGTCCTGCGCAACCCCGACGCGCTGTTCGAGACGGGGGCCGAGCAGGCCGTGACAAACCCCGAAAACGAGCAGCTACTTCCGGACCACGTCCATTCGGCCGCCTGTGAAAACTGGCTCTCGCCGGACGACGACCGCCACTTCGGCGAGACGTTCCCCGATGTCGTCGCGGACCTCGAATCGGCCGGGAAGCTCGACCGCCGCCAGACCGACCAGGGAATGCGCTGGCTCGGCAACGGCAGCCCACACCACGACATGAACCTGCGGACCGTCGACGACGGCGAGGTGAAACTGGTGGCGAAGGGTGACGTGATAGCCAAACTCTCCGTCGAGGACGCGCTGCGAGACGCCCACCCCGGCGCGATTTACCACCATCAGGGCCGGCGCTACGAGGTGACCGACCTCGACCTCAACGCGGGTGTGGCCGAACTCGACCGGACGTGGGCTGATTACTTCACCCGCGTCCTCCACGACAAGACCATCACCGTCGAGGCGGATCTGGCGGAGCGGCGACTGCCGACCCGCGAGGACGTGCCAGTCCGGTTCGCGTCCGTGACGATGCGAAAGCAGATTACCGGCTACGAGCGCCGCGACGGCTCTTCCGGGGAGGTGCTGGGCCAGCGGTCGCTCGATTTGCCAGAGACGACGCTGGAGACGAAGGCGCTGTACCATACGGTGCCGTCGGACCTGGAACGCGAGATACGACAGGGTGCCTACGGGGCTGAAAGCGACTCCGGTGGCGGAAGCGAGAGCGGAAGCGGAGGCAGTGGCGGTGGTCAGCCCGGCGATGCAGCGACTGACGGCGGCGACTCCGGCGACTTTCCGGGAGCCATCCACGCCGCCGAGCACGCCATGATTTCGATGTTCCCCTTCGAGTACCTCTGTGACCGCGGCGACATCGGCGGACTGTCGACGCCGCGCCATCCCCACACCGGCGAGCCGACCATCTTCATCTACGACGGCTATCCCGGCGGCATCGGGCTATCGCGGGCGGGCTACCACGACATCGGGCCGCTGATGGACACCACGCTGTCGATGCTGACCTCGTGTGACTGCGCCGACGGCTGTCCGGCCTGCGTGCAGTCGCCCCACTGCGGGAACGCGAACGACCCGCTAGACAAACACGGCGCGATACATCTGCTGGACGGGCTGGTAGAGCAGTAGCGTGACCGCCCGGTGGAAAAACCGCCTTAGGAGCCGTCCGTTGCCGTCAACAGCGTAACCCCGACTACCGTCCCCGTCGGCTCGTTGTCTTCGACCCACACGTCGCCGCCGTACGCGTCGACCAGCGTTCGGACGAGGTAGAGGCCGACCCCGGTACCGTCACTGTCCGGGCGTTTCTCCCCGCGTTCGAACACCGCCTGTTTCTGCTCGTCCGGGATTCCAGGCCCGTTGTCGGCGACAGAGACGTGGACTACGTCGCTGTCGTCGGTCACATCGACGACGACTGACGGCATTGCCGAGTCGTTGTGCTGGATGGCGTTGATTAGGATGTTCCGGAACACAGAGGACAGGAGTTCGTCGGCTTGTACCCGTACCGCCGGGAACTCGTCCGGGACGGTGACCTGTGCGTCGCTGTACGTCGCTGTGATATCTTCGATCACCGAGGACAGTACTGGCTCGAGCGCCACCGGCTCGGTCTCCCAGTCCGTCTGTCGCATTACCGTCGCGAGGTTTCCAGCCGTCTCAAGCAACTCAGCGGCTGCCTGGCTACTTTCCTGGATCCCGTCGACGTGTTCCAGGGCGTCGCCGCTGCACTGGTCCCGGAGCAGTTCCGCCCGGCCGCTGATGGTCTGCAAGTGGTTCGTGAGGTCGTGACGAACGATCTGGTTCAACAGATCGAGGTTATCGCGCTGCCGTTTCAGCTCCCGCTCGCGCTCGATCCGTTCGAGTGTCGAGAGCACGTTCTTTCCGAGGATGTCGGCCAATTGCGTCTCCCGCTCGGTCGGTTCGGCCCGATCATCTGTCCCGGCTGTCAAGAGCCCGTACTCCCCGAGCGGGACAGTAATACCGCCGTGGAGTGGCGCGTCGGACGCCGCCTTGTCTTCCTCAACGAGGACCCGCTGCGTCTCGTTACTCTCGTAATGGTCCCACAGCCAACTCCCGCGCCCGTGTCGCATTACCTGTCCCGGATCGTCTGGAACCTCGACATGCTCTCGAAGCGGGTCAGAGATCGCCTCTGCTTTGAGCCCGCTGTCAGTGGCCTCCCAGAAGGCACTGAACGGGAAGTCGAGGATCGCTGTCGCAGTCTCGACAGCGGTAGTCACGGCTTCGGACCGGTCCTCGGCTGTCATCAGCCGTCGTGTCGCTACGTATAACTCCCCGATCTGATCGTTTCCAGCGGCCTGACAGGTGGGGGAGTCGGAGTTCAGCCCCATTTTTACCTTTTTAATTTGGCCTGAATATAAATGTTCGTTCCGTCTGTGACAGATACACATCCCGGCATGGGCATCCGTATCTATTTATCCGCGAGATCCATTCGCGGTGGACTTTCGGTCTCGGTCACGACGGCTACCTGAAGTCTTCCAGGCGTAACTGATCGGGGTGGATGCCGTCCGGTTCGCTCGCACCGAGCAGACGAGGCAGGGCCGTATTCGCAAACGTCATGCCGACGACGAGCAGTATCGGGGCGAAGAAGAGCCCGTAGAACCCCAGCACGACCGGTCCGAGCGTGTACGCAAGCATCAGGAGCCCGACGTGCGTGCTCTCGCCGCTGAGAAGTGGCCGGAGCAGCAGGTCCGGGATCGTGTCGACGACGACCACCGCGACGAGGAGGAACCCGAGCACGTACACAAGCAGCGAGGACTGGCCGTCAAGCACCACCGGGAGCGCGGTGATACCGGTCAGGGGGAGGTAGATTATTTTCATCCCGACTACGGGAATCAAGCTCGCGATACCGGTCAGCGCGCCGGCGAGCGTCGGATACGGGACCTCGACAGCCGCCGGCGCTACGACGTTATAGCCGGTGAATGCGGCGATGGCGATGAGCGAAATCGCCAACACGTTCAAGAGATTGCCGAACAGCACCGCTTCCAGTTCCTCGTCGACAGCTTCGAGGTACTCGCGGATGATGGCCCCGTCATCGAACCGAAGCAGCCACTCGCGGATGCGCCGGCCGTCCACCAGGAGGTAGTACGTGACGATGGTCGTGATAAACAGATTGAGGACGAACTGGGAGGCGACCGACGTAAGCACCATGGCGTTCTCGCTGAGGAAGTCGACGAACGGTGAGAGCTGTCCCGATTGGTAGGCGCTGTACAGCCCCTCAACGGTGAGGTCCGGCACGGACTCCGCGCCGTCGAGCCAACTGACGTGCGTCGCAGCCACGTCGATGAGCGCGTACTGGGTGACGAACTGCCGGGCTTCGACGATGAGCAGGACGGTCGCGTAGCTGACGAGTAACAACAGCGGGAGCGCCAGCGAAGCCATGACCACGACCGCACGCACCCGTGCTGGGAGTCGAAGCCTGCGTAACGATCCGAAGTACCGTCGCGTCGAATAATAGAGGAACACGGAGACGGTCAGCGCCGCGATGAACTGATACGCGAGCGCGCCGACCACCACCGCGACGGCGAAACCGAAGAGGGCAACGACAAGGCGGTTCTCATCCATATACGTACCATTTTGTGGACAAATATAAACGTACGGCCGCTACGGGGCTCGCGGGCGAGACGGGGTCGGACACTGCACCGACCAGCGGCTACTCGGTCCGGTCAGCCGCCGGCTCGACGCTGTCGTGGACACCGATGTCGCCCGAGAGTTCGTGCTGGGTCGTGTCACTGAGGTCGATGCCCTCGGCGTGGCAATCCTCCTGGACCTGCTGGATGAACGCAGCCCTGACTGACGCGAGTCGGTTCCGCCGTTCGTTGGGAATCCAGATCCGGCCGGTCAGGATGACCGCCGTCGACGCGAGGTCGCTGACTCTGGCTGTCGGTGCCGGCTTCTCCGAGACGTGGTCGAGGTCGCGAGCGGCGTTCTCGATGATGGCCTGGACAGTTTCGATGTCCTCGTCGTAGCCGATACCGAACTGGTAGGAAATCCCGATGGGGCCGGTCGACGTCTGGTTCGTCACCGCGCTCGTCGCCAGCGCCGTGTTCGGGACGATGATGCGTTCGTTGTCCAACGTCCGAATCCGGGTCACCCGCAGGTCGATGTCGACCACCGTGCCCTGCATCCCGTTCCAGGCGATGTTATCACCGACATTCAGGTCCGGGTCAGTCACGATGAACGCGCCGGCGACGAAGTTCCCGAGCACGTCCTGTGCCGCCAGCCCCACCGCCAGCGTGATGCCCGCCGCCAGCAGCGTCGATCCAGCGAGCGCGCCCCGGAAGCCCGCGACGCTAGCGCCGATGACCACGGCGAGGATGACCGATATCAGATGAACGGTGCTGGTCAGTGCACTGGCGACCGTTTTGTCGGTCGCCGTCCGTGACAGCGCCCACCGGGCCGCCGGCACGGCGATCAGCCGGCCGATAGCGTAGAGCAGCGCCGAGACGGCGAGGAACTGCGCTCCGTCTGTCGCGAGTTGTCCGTACGCCGAGACGATGTCGATATCCAGACCGACCGGAAACTGCATACGGTCTCTCGTACCCCGGCGGATATGAAATCAAGGTGGCACGCCCGAACTGGTGGCGACCCCGGCTCCGCCTGCCCGTTCTCGTCTTGCAGTTCTCACCCGCTTCACTCGCTTCGAATCGCGCTACCGCTCGCGGCTACTCCGTGCGCATCACCCGACGCGTTCGTTTAGAATCAACCTCGTCTTCGTGCCCACAACCTCCTCCAGCTCACGCGCCTGCGTGATGAGTCCGTTGACCGCGTCGGTGTCGGCGGCGTCGACAACGACGACGATGTCCTCCTCGCCGGAGACTTGCCACACGAAATCGACCTCCTGCCAATCAGCGATACGGTCCGAAACCTCGGCCGTATCGACGTTCACGTCGACACTGACCTCGATCATCGCCTTCACGTTGCCGGTCCGCGTCGCGACCGTAAAGCGTTCGATAACGCCGTCCTCAACCAGCCGTTCGACGCGGTTTCGCACGGTTCCTTCCGACGTGCCGACCCGGTCCGCGATCTCAGTATACGGGGTTCGGGCGTCCCGGCGGAGTATCGAGAGTATCTCCCTGTCGAGGTCGTCCATCGAGATGTGACAGTATCACCGGTCGTGACTTGAGGATTACGAAATTCGAAACTCGTCTTCGAAAGCAACCCTTATGGCCGACTATAGTATACGCATCTCGTAATGGCTGACGCATACGTGGCAATCGAAGGTGACCGCGTCATCGAGGCGCGCGCTCGCGCTCCCGGAACGGCCCGCGGTGAACTGGTATTCACAACAGCGTACACCGGTTACGAGGAGAGTCTCACCGACCCCTCCTACGAGGAACAGGTCCTGACGTTCTCGTACCCGCTCATCGGGAACTACGGCGTCCGGGAGGAACGCTTCGAGTCGGACCGCGTCCATCCGCGCGCGGCGGTGGCCCGCGAGATGACCGACGACGTGGCCGAGTGGCTCGAATCGGAGGGCGTTCCCGCTGTCGACCACCTCGACACGCGCGACATCGTCACCGAGATCCGCGACGAAGGGGCGATGAAATGCGGCATCGCCGCCGGGCCGGACGTGACCGAACAGGACGCGCTCGACGAACTCCACGAGTGCAAGCACATGTCCGACCACACCGACATCGGCGCGCAGGTCTCCGTCGACGACGTGGAGGTCCACAACGAGGGCGGCGACGGTGCGACGGTCGCGCTGGTCGACTGCGGTGCAAAGGGGTCCATCACCGAGTCGCTCATCGAACGCGACGCCGAAGTCCACGTGTTCCCGTACGACGCCAGCGAGGACGACGTGGCCGCCGTCGACCCGGACCTGCTGTTCATCTCGAACGGCCCCGGCGACCCCGAGAACTTCGAACAGGCCGGCGAACTCGTCGAGACCTACGTCGGTGACGTGCCGCTTGCCGGCATCTGTCTCGGCCAGCAGGTCGTCGCCAACGCGCTCGGCGGCGAAACCGAGAAGATGGAGTTCGGCCACCGCGGCGTGAATCAGCCGGTCCGTGACCTCCGCTCCAATCAGGTCGTGATGACGACCCAGAACCACGGCTACACCGTCGCCGACCCCGGCGACAAACTGGACGTGACCCAAGTCAACGTCAACGACGACACGCCGGAGGGGCTGGAAAACGACGACCTGAACATCATCACGCGCCAGTACCACCCCGAGGCCAACCCCGGCCCGCACGACTCGCTCGGCTTCTTTGATGATGTGCTAGGGATGGCGGGGGAGTAGGGAGAACCCGAGCGTAGCGAGGGGTCTCCGAATCCCGAACGGCGACGGCAGGAGCCGTGAGGTGTAGCGAGGGGCGCGACCACAGGGAGCGGCCCTCGGAATTGCGAGCGGGGAGGAACGACCCGCGAGCAGTAGCGCGGTTCGGAGCGAGCAACGCGAGTGAACCGCGAGACGCGAACGGTGACGACAGGAGCCGTGAGAACCGCGATTCGCACGCGCCTGAGCCACGTCTTTCAGTCGCTGTCGTCGTCGATTGGCTGCCCACGATAGTACGTCGTCTGGTCGCTGTCTTCGGTTTCGTGTGTGGTGTCTTGCGGTGCGACGGGGCGGCCGCGATACATCACCCGGTTGGCGGTGTCGTCGCCGTCGATTGCGTCCGGGCTGTCCTGCTGGTGGGTCTCGATGAACTCGGCGGCCGCGTTGAGGGTTGTTTTGTCAGTCTTGCGGTGTACCCAGCAGTGATACATTTTCCGTGGGGTGCGGAGCGCGAGGCGGTGCGCTCGGAACCCGGACTTGGTGGTGACGTCAGCAACTGCCTCGTGTGGGATCTCGATGACATCGTCGTCCTCGTTTTTCCCAATGAGACAGAGGGTCCGGCGACCGGTGACCAGAATGACTGTCCGGCGGTCGCCGACCGGTGAGTCGGTCTTGCGTTTCGTCCCGCGTCCGATGCCGCGCTTCCCGTTGGTCAGGAGATATGCCGGGGCTTCAGCCCCGTCGAGGTACGTCAGCGGTGGGTTGTTCAGCGGTGGTGACTCGGAGAAGCGACTCTTGTATCCAGCGAGGACTCCCGCCGTTACCGAATCACCGGGAGCCATCTCAGCGACTGTCTCCGCCCGCTTGGTGACGTCCTCTCTCATCGACTTCCCGGAGCAGCGACAGCGATTGCAACGCGATCCATACAGCTAATGTCACAGCCCCGGAGATGAGTGTTACGAACGTGCCATTATTGGCGCAGAACAGGACGTGTAGTCATCAATAGCTTATTAACTACTATCTATGGCCACAATATCGACACAACGGTTATGAGATAGAATACTTGCTTCGGTACGCAGAGAAAAGCTGCGAACGCACAGACACGCTATGACTCCTGCCTGACGCCTCTGAACTCGAACCGTGCGCCGCCGTCGTCGCTTTCTGTCACGGACACCGACCAGTCGTGTGCTGCTGCGATCTCCTTAACGATAGCGAGCCCGAACCCGGTGCCTCCGTCAGTGGTGGTGTAGCCGCTCTCAAACACCGTTTCGTGTTTTTCTGGCGGGATACCATCGCCATCATCGGCAACATAGAACCCTGAACCGTCGAGCTCACCGATTTTGACAGTGACGGCCGAGCCGCCGTGTGTCACGGCGTTGTTGATGAGGTTTTCGAGGAGTTGGCGAACGCGGCTCTCGTCGGCGTGGATTGGGCTTTCAGCCGGGATTTCGAGAGTAGCGTCGTCAGTCTCGACGGCCTGCCAGCAGGACCGTGCAGTCGATTCGAGGTCGAGCGGCTCCGTCTCCGACACTGTGTCCCCCTCGCGGGCGAGGGTTAGCAGGTCCTCAATGAGCTCCTTCATGCGGTCGATTGCGCGGAAACAGCGGTCGAACTGCTCGTCGTCGCCGGTGTCTCTGGCAAGGGTGAGCGAACCTTCGAGGACGCCGAGCGGGTTCCGGAGGTCGTGACTGACGATGCTCGCGAACTCTTCGAGCCGGTCGTTCTGTCGCTCCAGTTCCTCGCGGTACTCGATCCGGTCGGAGATATCTCGAGAAATGACAACGAGCCGAGTAACCTCCTCGTCAGCGAAGATCGGTGTTACCTGTGTTTCCCAGACGCCGGTGGGGCGGAGGTCCCACTCCTCGTATGTGATGGTTTCGCCGGCCGAGACACACCGCTCGTAGTGGTCAGCGATTCGCCGACCGATGTCCGGGCCGGCGGCCTCGACCGGGGTCTGCCCGGTCAGTGAGTCGGTGTCGAATCCGGTCTGGCGTTCGTAGGCCTCGTTCGTCCGGACGTAGCGGAACGTCGGCTCGTCTGCCGACCCCTCGATGTCGACGAGCGCGATAGCGTCGTTCGTGTTCTCGAACACCGCCTCGTACTCGTCAGTGAGTCGGGCCAGTTCCTGTTCGCGCCGTTTCTGGTCGGTGATGTCGGTCGCGACGACACAGAGGGCGTAGGGCTCGCCGTCCTCGTCGAGTATCGGTGTCTTCCGCGTCAGATGCGTCCGATCTGTCCCGTCGACAGGGATCATCGTTTCGACTTCGACGGTCTCTTTCTGTTCGAGGGCCCGCTGATCGTCGGCGTGGGTCTGCTCCGCGATGTGATCCGGAAGAATATCGTAATCAGACATCCCGACGACAGACTCGTCGGCGTCGATCCCGTAGAGGTCACGGGCCGCGCTGTTGATGAAGAGAAATCGACTATCGGTGTCTTTCATCAGGATGTAGGTCGGCGCTGTGTCGAGAATGGCCTGGAGTTTGCGGCTCGTGTCTTCGAGTTCCTGTTTCCGCTCTTTGTGGTCGGTCACGTCCTGATGGATCCCCACTGCACGGACCGGGTCGCCGTTCTCGTCGCGTTCGAACACTTTGCCGATGTCGCGGATCCACCGGTACTCACCGGTGGCCGTCCTGAGCCGGTGGTCACATTCGTAGATCTCCGTCTCGCCGTCGAGATGGGCGTTCAGCGCCTCGTATGTTCGCTCGCGGTCCTCCGGGTGTATCAGTTCGTCCCAGGTGTCGACCGTGGGTTCGAGTTCGTCCAGCGAGTACCCGAGCATGTCGGCCCACCGCTCGTCGAAGGTGACCGCGTCCGTCTTGACGTTCCAGTCCCAGACGCCGAGTTCGGCACCTTCGAGCGCGAGTTCGTGCCGCTCTGTGAGCGTTCTGAGTTCTTGCTGCCGGTCGAGTCTGGAAAGCGCCTCCTCGGTGTTCGCAGCGAGAGTTCGCATCAGCGAGACCGATGCGTCCTCGAACGCGGCGGCGTCGGTCGAGCCGGCGACCAGCACGCCGTGGTCGCCCAGCGGGAGCAGTATCTCGCTGCTGATGTCGGTGTCGGGGTTGTAGCGGTCAGGGTGAGTGGAGATATCGTCGAAGACGCGCTGTTCACCGGAGTCGAACACCTCCCAGACGAGACTGTCACCCTCGCTAAACGTCGGGTGCTCGCCGATAATCGCCTGTGCCTGGTCGGTCGCCGCGGCCGGTCTGAGAAGGTCGGCTGACTCGTCGGCGAGACAGACAGCGCTGAGCGGCAGTCCGAGCAGGTCGCGTGCGGTTTCGACGACCAGTGCGGCGACATCCTCGCGTGATTCGGCGTGCATCAGCTCCCGCGTTGTGTCGTGCAACGCCTCGATGCGCTGCTGTCGCCGCCGACGCTCCGTTATCTCCTGAAACTGCGAGAATATCGCGACAGTCTCTCCGTTCTCTCGGATGATGCGGTTGTGCCACTCACAGACAATCTGCTCACCGTTACCGGTCTCGATGTCGAGTACCGTATAGTAGCCGCCGCTGCCTTCCTGCAGGGCCGTGATCGTCTCTTCGACTGCATCCCGCGACGAGTCCGGAACGAGCGTCTCAAATCCCGTGCCGACGAGTGCCGACTCCGCTCGCTGCAGGATTTCCTCGCCTTTCTCGTTGACCTGAGCCACCTCAAAGCTCTCGTCCCACTCGATGACGCCGAGCGGCGACTTATCAATAAACAGCGAGAGTCGCTTCCGGCTCGCGTCCAGTGCTTGCTGTGATCGGTACTGTTCGACCGCGTTAGTGATGCGGTTGGCGAGAATCGTGTACTGGTCAGTCCCCTGCTGCTTCTGGAGGTAGTCAGTCACACCGGCCGAAATAGCCTCACTGGCCACTTCCTCGGAGCCTTTGCCGGTAAAGAGGATGAACGGGAGGTCTTCGTCGACGGCTCGGACGGATTCCAGAAACTCGATGCCGTCTCGGCCGGGCATATCGAAATCCGAAACGACACAATCGATTGGCTCCTCGCTGAGCCGAGTGAGCCCTTCGTCCGCCGATGTCGTCGAGACGATGTCGAAGCGGTCGTCGATGTGGCTGAGAAATTCCGCCGTCACCGACGCGAACTCGGGATCGTCCTCGACGTGCAAGACACGTACGGCATCGCCCATTGCTCGTGTGTGCGTGTCCGAAGAATAAGTATTTGTACCTGTCACCTTGAGTGACAGGAACCAGTGCTACCGCGGTGAGCGATCTGGCCCCGAAGACAACCGGCCGCGTTACTCAGCGCCCCACTCGCGCTGGGTCTTTGGCCGTTCGTCGATGGCCTGAACCGCGAGTGGCTGGTCGGCGGAGTTGATCGCTTCCAGCGCCGCCTCGGCGCTCTCGTGGGTCGAGAAGTACGTCACGGTCTCCTCGACGCAGGCTTCCAGCACGTCGCGGTCGCGGGAGAGGACGAGGTCGACCTCGCCGCTCTGGATGGCGTCGATGATGGCGTCGGTGTCCTCGTAGTCGTCGAAGTCCTGTACGTCGAAGTGCTCCTCGAAGCCGAGGATGGGCAGATCGACGATGGCCGTCCCCTCAAGCGGGATTGCCTTGCCGACGGCCATCTGGGCCTTCTGGTAGGCCTTGCCGAAGGAACCGGCGGTGCCCATGACCTCGCCGGTCGATTTCATCTCGGGGCCGAGACGCGGGTCCGAACCCGGCAGGCGGTCGAAGGGCAGGACGACTTCCTTGACAGAGACCTGCCTAGGGATCTGCTCCTGCACGTCGAGTTCCGATAGCGTCGCGCCGGACATCACCTTGGCGGCGATTTTCGCGATTGGGACGCCGGCCGTCTTTGAGATGAACGGGACGGTACGGGACGAGCGCGGGTTCGCTTCGAGGACGAACACCTCGCCGTCACGCACCGCCAGCTGGACGTTCAGCAGGCCGACGGTGTCGAGCGCGTCGGCGATGTCCTCGACAACCTCGCGGATGCGTGGCATCACGTCCTTGATTTCCTGGGACCGGGGCGGAATCATACAGGCGGAGTCGCCCGAGTGGATACCCGCCGTCTCGACGTGTTCCATCACGCCGCCGATGAGGACGTCGTCCTCGTCGGCCACGGCGTCGACGTCCAGTTCGACGGCGTCGGCGAGGAACTCGTCGACGAGAATCGGCTTGTCCGGGCTCACGCGGACGGCCTCCTCGATGTACGTTTCGAGGTCCTCGTCGTTGTACACCACGTCCATCGCGCGGCCGCCGAGCACGTAGCTCGGGCGCACGAGGACCGGGTAGCCGATGTCGTGGGCCAGGTCGAGGGCTTCCTCCTGGGACGTCGCGGAGCCGCCCTCTGCCTGTGAGATGCCGAGTTCGTCCATCAGCTTGTTGAACCGGTCGCGGTCCTCGGCGAGGTCCATCGCGTCGACGGAGGTCCCCATGATCTCACAGTCGAGGTCGCGGCGCTGGAGTTCCTGTTCGAGCGGGTGGCCGATGTCGACGGAGGTCTGGCCGCCGAACTGGACCATCACGCCATCGGCGTCGGTCGCTTCGATGACGTCGGCGACTTCCTCAGCGGTGACCGGCTCGAAGAACAGCCCGTCGGAGGTGTCGTAGTCAGTCGACACCGTCTCGGGGTTGTTGTTGACAACGTGGGCGTCGATGCCGAGGTCCTCCAGCGCGCGGACCGCGTGGACCGAACAGTAGTCGAACTCCACGCCCTGCCCGATACGGATGGGGCCGCCACCGACGACTACGACACTTTCGAGGTCCGGGTCGATCTGGAGTTCGTCGCGGTCGATACCCGACAGTGGGTCCCGCGTCGAGTAGTAGTACGGCGTCGTCGCCTCGAACTCGCCGGCGCAGGTGTCGACGAGCTTGAAGTCGCGGTCGGTCGTGTCCGTCTCGACGGTGTCGACCGTGACGCCATCGACGGTTCCACCGTCTTTCCGAGGCGGCGTGGCCGCCTCGCCGGAGCCGTCAGTGGCTGCCTCGACTTCCGGCTCGTCGCCGCCGTCCTCGTCGAGGTCGGCCGGGAGCCAGGAGACGTGCGTGTCGTTGAACTCGCCGCCGGCCAGCGCGGTTATTTCTTGGTCGGTGAAGCCGGCCTGGGCCGCGGTCTCGTAGTCGCCCTCGCGGGCGGCGTCCGCGGCGTCGGCGACCTCCTTGAACCGCTCGACGTACCATTCCTTGATGTCGGTGATATCGACGACTTCCTCGACGGTGTAGCCGCGGCAGAACGCCTCGAACATCGCGTACGGGCGGTCCGGCGTCGGCTTTTCGAGGAACTCCGTTTCGAGTTCCGCGTCGTCTATTTCGTTGAAGTCAGCGGCCGGGTTGTACTCCGAGGAGCGAAGCGCCTTCAGCAGGCTCTCCGGGAACGTCCGACCGATGGACATCGCCTCGCCGGTGGATTTCATCGCCGTCGACAGTTCGAACTCCGTGTCGCGGAACTTGTCGATGGGCCAGCGGGGCACCTTCGTCACGACGTAGTCGATAGCCGGCTCGAAGGCGGCGGTCGTCTCGCCGGTGATCTCGTTCTCGATTTCGTGGAGTCGCTTGCCGAGTGCGACCTTCGCGGTGACGCGGGCGATGGGATAGCCGGTCGCCTTCGAGGCCAGCGCCGAGGAGCGGGAGACGCGGGGGTTCACCTCGACCACGCGGTACTCGCCGCCGGGCGTGCCGTCGTCGTGCCAGGCGAACTGGATGTTACAGCCGCCCTGGATGCCGAGGTCACGAATGACTTTCAGCGCGGAGTCGCGCATCTCCTGGTGGCCCTCGTCGGGGATGACCTGCGAGGGGGTGACGACGGTCGATTCCCCGGTGTGGATGCCCATCGGGTCGATGTTCTCCATGTTGCAGATGATGATACAGGAGTCGTCAGCGTCGCGCATCACCTCGTATTCGAGTTCGACCCAGCCGGAGATGGACTCGGTGATGAGGACCTCGTTGTTGCGCGAGAGGCGCAGGCCCTTGCGGACGCGTTCGATGAGTTCGTCCATCTCGTCGACGACCCCGGAACCGGAGCCACCGAGCGTGTATGTCGTGCGTGCGATGACGGGGAGCCCGCCGACCTCGTCGACGGCCGCTTCGACGCGGTCCACGAGCGACTCCTCGTCCAGGTCGGTGACCGACTCGCCCTCATCGAGCGTGATGGTCGTCGAGCGCGGCACCGGCTCGCCGATGTCCTCCATCCGCTGTTTGAACAGGTCGCGGTCCTCCGTCGCGTAGATGGTGTCCAGTGGCGTCCCCATCACGTCCACGTCGTACTCGTCGAGGACGCCCTCTTCGGCGAGTTCGGCTGTGACGTTCAGGCCGGTCTGGCCGCCCAGGCCGGCGATGACGCCGTCGGGGTCTTCTTTCCGGATAATCTCAGAGATGGCTTCGGTGTTGATGGGTTCGAGATACACCTTGTCCGCCATCTCCGGGTCAGTCATAATCGTCGCCGGGTTCGAGTTCACGAGCACGACGCGGGCACCCTCTTCCTGGAGGGCGCGACACGCCTGTGCGCCGGAGTAATCGAACTCGGCGGCCTGTCCGATCTTGATCGGTCCGCTGCCGATGAGCAGGATTGTACGGTCCTCGTCCGCTGTCATTGTACGAGCGGAGTCTACACATCGTAATAAGCCCGGCGAAACAATGCGAAGCTCGAAGCCTAATTTCGAATATCGTAATGCGGGAGCGTCACACGGTGGGACATCTGATATAGGAGCCTCAAGCTAGGATTCAGACGGCAGCGGTGCTGAGAACAGTCAGTTGTCCCGGTCGGGAACGCGATACCGGTAGGGTTGGCCCTGAATGACCTCGACCTCGCCGGACTGGGCACGTCGACCGAGGACAGTCGCGACCCGGTGGGCACTCCCGAACGCCTCGTCGTGCTCTTCGAGCAGGTCACAGATCTCGCGGGCCGTCAGTGTGCCGTCCGCGTCGGCTTCTTCGAGCACTGTCAGGATGCGCTCGAACTCACCCTCACGCATAGCCATACACAGGTACAACACCGCTTCCATCATATAACACCGTCAGACAGCAGTCAGACGGCTGATTTCGGGAAACCAACGGACGGCGTCGTGTCAGTGGCTGTCGGACAGTTCGGGGCCGCTGTCTGTCGCGTTTGCCCAGCGCTGTGTGACCCACGTCGGTCGGGAGACGGTTGTCCCGCTGACCGCGGAGTACCGGATTTCGTAGCTGACCAGGGAGTTTCTGGAGCGGTCCCAGTACGATACCGTCAGCGATTGGACGAGTCCGTCCGGCCGCACAATCGCCTGCACGCTGTAATTGTCAGCCGGTTCGAACGCCGCCGGCGGCTCCGTGGCTGTGAGCGTCACGCGACAGGTGTCGCAGTTATCCCTCGGGCGCTCGACGCTGACGTCCGTTGCGAGGTAGGCTTCGATGAGTCGCGCGGGGTCAGGGTCGAGTACCCCGCTGACCGGGGTTGGCCGCCTCGTTGCCGTCCAGGCCCCCTGTGCTCGCTTGTCGTAGACATAGCGTCGGTTCCCGTTGTTATACACCCGCTTGGTGTAGTTCTGGTCGAGGATTTCGGTCCGATACTGGTAGTGATACCTGTCTTCGACGACGAGCGAGACGATCTGCGTGCCCCATTCCAGCGACAGTCGCATCCCCAGCACGTACGAGCGGTTCCGCGTCGCACGCCGGTGGGCCGCCGCGAGTCGCCTGGCGTCGACGGCGTCCTCTGTCACGGCGGGTTCGACCCGGTCGTCCTGGGACCCCTCGGGGACAGGAACCGGTGTCACTGTCTGTCGCTCCGCCCCGCCGAAGGCTCCACAGCCCGCAAAAAGCAAGAGCACGAGCAGGACCGCCGCGCGACCCGCCATACCTCACTGTGCGAGCCAGACCCACTAAGTACTCAGGTTGCAGTCGACCTCAGATCGCGGTGTCCGACCGGCCGTCGAAGTTCCGCTCGTCGCGGTACTGCTCGACGAACGCGTCGACGTCGAACTGGAGCATCTGCTCCTCGAACTCCGCCATCACGTCGTCGTCCTCGGCGTGGCTGATGGCGTGTTCCATCAGTTCCACGAGCAGTTCGACGACGATCTCGTGGAGACGGCGGGAGTCGAAGTCGCTCACCCACGCCAGCGAGAAGCCGACCGACCCGTCCTCGCTGGTGTCGGCGGCGACGACTTTCTCCGGGAACTCCTCCATGACGACGCCCATCAGGTGGACGGTGGTGAACTCGTCGTAGTCGTCGTTGGTCTCGATGGTCGCGTGCAGCACTTCGGTGAGAAACTCCGGAACGAAGCGTGCCAGCGGGTGCGGGTCGAGCACGACGGCGTGTGTCTTCCCGCAGTCGCATTCGAACTCCCGCATGCCCAGATGGAGGTCATGCGTGTCGACGCGTTCGCCACAGGGCAGTTCGAGTTCGGACTCGCGCCCGCCGGGCACGCGCGGTTCAGCCATTATCCGTGATTGGTCGCTCGCGTGGTTAAAGGCCGCGATACGAACCGCAGCGGCCTACAGTCCGCCGAGGGACTCGGTCTCGCGAGCGACGTCGTGGTCGGACTCAGTCGCCTGGAGGTATGCGACAGTCGTCACAGCAATCGAGAACACGCCGACGACGCTGGAGAGGATCGTCGATGCCGTCGTCAAAACCATCGGTGGCAGGGATACCGGAAGGTAGCTGAAGACGAGCCCGACAACGAGTCCGAGCACCGCGAGCACAATAGCTAAGACGAACGTGGCGAGGAGGTTGTCGGTGACGATACTGATGCTGTTGCTGATGGACTCGAACACTCCGCTGTCGTTCAGGGCGATCTCCTGTCGGACGAAGAAAAACAGGAGCGCGAGTACCAGTCCGGGGATGACGAGCAGGAGGAAGCCGGCACCCACAGCGATGGCGGTAAAAACGCCGGCCGCGATGGCGACCGCGACAGTCTTGCCGAGTCGCCGACCGACGCTGTCCGGAATCGGATCGGTAGTGTCGCTGGCGAACGCCCGGATGGCAACAATGTTCAGCGCCTCGCTGACGACGAACAGTGCGAGCGCACCGACGGCGGCCACGGCAACCGGGATATCGAGGGCTAACGCCGTATTACTGCCCATCGACGCCTGATTGGCCTGTGCACTGGATGGCAGCATTTCCAGGAACATGTCAAGCAGACCTTGGGACAGCGACGCCCAGACGATGCCGTTGGCTAACCCGAGTACGATGAATGCGCCAGCGAACACCGCACCGCGTTCGCTGAGAAACTCGTCGAGACCGTCTTGGAAGGCACGGCCGATTTGGAGGGCCATACACATCAGCCCTATCGGCCGAGATATAAAACTGAAGGAATGTTTCCCGGTGACGGAAGGCCCGGAAGCAGTGACCGGCGAACAATCAAGCCCAGTTCTCAGAACCCGTCGTCATCCTGGTCCGCCCGCACCTGCAGGTATGCGTCCGTAATCACGGCGAGACTGAACGCCTTTACCGGCGCGTTCAATACCATCGACGTGACCTGCAGGATCGACTGGGAGGGCAGGTCGAACGCGCCGGGGAGGACCATCGACACGACGGACGCCATCGTGGGAATCGCGGGAATGAGACCGAGAAGGAACAGGATGAACAGAAGCACGATGATCTGTGCCGGGGCGTCCATGAACCGTGCCACGGAGTGCTTGAGCGTGTCGACGTAGCCGCCGTCGTACAGGGCGATCGACTGCAGCAGGTAGACGAAGGCGAGACCGACGATCAGGGAGAGGAGACCGCTAACGAGCCCGGCCAGTCCTCCCAGCAGCGGACGCCCGCTGACGTTCAGCGCGGTCGAACTCATCGAGGCTGCGAACGTGAGAACCGCGACGCCGCCACCGAGGACGACGGCCATAACGGCCCGCTCGGATGTATTCTCGTCCATGATCTCCTGTGGCTCCGCGAACAGCCTGATCCCCCAGAACTTGATGAGCTGACCGATGACCAGAAGCAGGAGTACCATCGCGATGGCGACCGGTACCGCAACATCAAGGCTGAACGGACCAGTGAAATCCGCCATCGAGAACCCCGGTGCACCTGCTCCAGCGGAGCCCCCCGGCCCACCGGGGCCGCCCATGTCGATCACATCGTCGAACAGCGCCTCTGTGAACGTGGAGCTCGCGACAGTGTTCCCGAGGTTGAACAGGAGGAAGACGCCGGTAATCAGGAGTCCGTCCTCGCTGAGAAGGGTATCGATACCGCTACGCAAGGCATCGCTGATCTGGAGGGCCATATATCCAGTCGCTCTCCGGGAAAATATAAAACTAGTCGAAGCGTAGACTCCCACCGACAGCGGGGCTGTGCCGCCTACGGCCAGTCGTCGCGCTCCTCGTCCTCGTCGGTTGTCGCGTCCGGCGTCTCCGGTTCGCCGAGGTCCCAGTCGGCCGCCTCGGCGGCCTGGGTGACGGGGAGGTACTCCCAGCCTGCCGTCTCGGCGAGATCGGCGTCCTCGTCGTTAGCGCCGACAAAGACGTGCCGATCAGTGTCGAACTGCTCTTTGACGTTTTCGAGGCTCTCCTCGCGGCCGCGCGGCCCCGAGAAGAAGTCCTGTCTGATCCGGTGTTTCCGGGTGAAGTTGGTCACGACGTAGGTGGGCTGTTCGGAGATGACGCCGACGTACTCGGACCACTGGCGCGCGTCGTTGAACACGCTGTCCGGGTAGGCCAGTTGCTTGAGGGCGTCGAGGTCGAACGCGAGTGTCATATCGCCGCTGCCGCCATCCATACGCGACTCTCCGCTTTAGGCCGAAAAAAGAGCGTCGTTCTCCCGCGGGCAGTCACCGCTCGCGGTGCTGGTCCTGCTGTGCGAGCCGGTCGGCCTCCTCTCGCACCGCCGCCATCTCGCTGTCGGCCCGTGGGTCGCCCTGACCGTGCCCGCGATTGACCGACGCATCGAGCAGCGAGCCGGCGAAGCTGCCGCTGTCATCGTCTGTTGCGTCTGCCTCGCCTGACTGACCGTCGCGACGGGTGAGCCAGGCAACTGCGCGGGAGAGGGCGTCACACATACGCGTCGGTACGTCCGCAGCGCGTAAAAATATCAGTGTCGACGGGTCTTATTCGGCCGGCGCAGGCGTCTGCGCCTTCACTTCTTCGAGGTCCACTTCCTTCTCCAGCAGCAGTTCCTTCTTGTCTGCGACCTGGCGCTCTTGGCGGATGAGCTTCTTGAACGTCGACTGCTGTGAGAGGTCGCCGATCAGCACGCCCCCGATGAGCTGCCCGTCCTCGAAGGCGAGACGCCGCCACTCGCTGTCGGAGTACTTCCGTTCGGCCTCGTCGTCGCCGCGAGTCGGATGCCCGAAGGAGAGGAACGGGAAGTCGAAGTGGGTGATGGAGTACGAGGAGACCCAGCGGAACTCCTTCTCCTCGGCGTCCGCGACCATATTGGCCCCAGCGACCGAGCCCTGCTCCTTGGCCGAGCCCCACGCGCCGTTTTGCGCCCGAGAGTCGAGGATGGTGTCGTAGAACTGGGTGAGGTCGCCCGCGGCGTAGATGTCCTCGACGTTGGTCTGCATGTACTCGTCGACGACGACGCCGTCGTCGAGTTCGAGCCCGGTTCCGTTGAGGAACTCGGTGTTGAAGTTCAGGCCGATGGCGACGCCGGCCCACTCGCCGTCGTAGTGGTTGCCGTCGGGGTCGACTGCACCGGTGACCTTGCCGTCGTCGTCGACTTCGAAGTGGTCGACGCCGGACTCGAAGACGGGTTCGACGCCGTTCTCTTCGAGCGCCTCGTGGATGATTTCCGCGCCGTCCTCCGAGAGCGCGTAGCGCCACCAGCGGTTGCCACGCATCAGGTACTTCGCGTCGATCCCCTGTGCGGCACAGACCGCCGCGAGGTCGATACCGAGCAGTCCCGCCCCGACGATGATACCCTGATCGGCCTCGTCGGCGTGCTCGCGGATGCCACGCGCGTCCTGGAACGTCCAGAAGTGGTGGATACCGTCGGCGTCGCTGTTCTCGACCGGGAGCTGTGCCGGCGTCCCGCCCGTCGCGACGAGCAGTTTGTCGTACTCGTAGGTGTCGCCCTCGTGAGTCTGGATCTCGTGGGCGTCGGGGTCGATCTCCGTCACGTGGGTGTTCAGCTGGAGGTCGATGTCACGCTCGTCGTACCACTCCGGCTCGTGGATCGAGATCGGCGCTTCCGGCAGCTTCCCCTTGGCGAACTCCTTGATGAGGATCCGGTTATACAGTGCCTCCCCCTCGTCGGTCAGGACTGTGACCGACGCGTCCGGGTCCGCTTCCCGGATTGTCTCGGCTGCGGACGCACCCGCGATGCCGTCACCGATGATTACGTGCGACGTGCTCATGTACGGCCGATACGAAATCGGGCTTAATGTGGATTGCTATCTGCGTATCGTTTGCGATATTGCGCTGAACACCGCGAAGGACGCCGATAGTCGAGGATTTGAAGGCGCTGGGGCCCGTATCGGTGATCGAAATGAAAATATACCAGAACCCGCGCCACTGGGCGAGCAAGAAGGCGCTGACCACGCCCGGTGTCCGGTCGGTGGCCAACTACGGGCTGGTGAAACTCCACACCAAAATCTTCCTCGGGAAGGCAGACGAGGCCCACCAGGAGGAGCGGCGTGACCACCTCGATGACTTCTTCGACGCCACGATGGACACATACGTGGCTGCGCTCAAAGCCGATTACTCGGAAGCCGAAGCCCGAGAGATCACCCATATTCAGGCGAACTTCGACTTCTACAACCACGGCTGGACGGAGATGATGGAGTTCCCCGCCGACGAACTCGAAGCCCACTACGAGCGGTACGCGGACTTTTTCGACGCCCACGGCATCACCATCGACGACCCGCTCGGGACGTTCCGCCCGGCCGGCGGTATCGCCGACGCGCCGTCGACGCCAGAGCGGCTGGACGAACCCGAGCACCCCCACGCCGTCGGTGGCTTCGCCGACGACGTGTACGTCGAGACCGAGGACGGCGAGATGATCGTCGGCGGCGGCCGGGAGGAACCGGACGACGTGAGCCCGACCGATGCGCCGGTCGTCGACGAGGACGACGTGGAAGGCGCGGCTGGCGACTGACTCGGGCGGCGATTACAGGGTTTCTTCGGCAGGACGCTCTCAGCGCTGGGCTTCCGAAAGCGGCGAATCGTGGTCCGTCGCCGCTATCGGTCCGCTTGCGATCCGGTCGGCGCATTCGAAGCCCGCGACGATACCGCCGTTGAGCGAGCGCTCCGGGTACTGTGCACGCGAGGCCATCCCGGCGTAGTAGAGGCCGTCCGCGACGGCGTCGCCCAGGTCGTAGGGGATGACCATCTCCAGATAGCCGCGCTCGTAGACCGGGGCCGTCCGGGGGTTGCGGCCCGTCCGGATCCAGTTGACAGTGTCGCGGTCGAACTCGGGGAAGAGTGATTCGATCCCCCCCAGCCACGTCTCGGCGACCTCGTCGTCGGTCTGTTGCCAGATGGCTTCGGATTCGTCCTGAATGTAGCGAGCGACGTACAGCAGATGCTCGCCGCCGTACCGCTCGGCGGAGACGAAGTTCGTGTGTTCGATGAGCGCGCCAAAGGGAGCGTCGTCGGCGATGTTCAGCCAGTACGTATCCAGCAGGGGTTCGTCCATGCTGATGACCGAACACACCGTCCCCTGGAAGTCGATGTCACAGGCGTAGCCGGTCAGCTCCTCGAGCACGTTCGGCATCGTCGCGACGACGACGCCATCGACCTCGTGAACCGCCGTCTCGGTTCCGTCGGTCGCCGTCAGCGACGAGACCGCCCCGCCGCTCGTATCGACCTCGGAGACGCGCGTACCCGTGACGATGTTCTCGCGGCCGACGGCGTCGACCAGCGCGTCGAGCAGTTGGCCGAAACCCCCGTCGAAGTAGCCCAGGATCTCGCCGTTCAGGATGTCCCGCTCGCCGCGGAACTTGACACGGCCGAGCAGCCACGCGGCGCTCACGTCGTCTTTCCGGTCGCCGAACTTCGCGTCGAGCAGCGGCTCGAAGAAGTTCTCGTAGACGCCCCGTGTGGTGTGTTCGACGACGAACTCCTCGATAGGCACGTCTTCGAAGTCTTCCAGTCGCTCGTAAGTATCGAACGACGGGACGCCGCCGCGAACGTCGATGTCGAGGACGAGCATCCCCAGCCGGAACGTGTCGTACAGCGAGAGGTGCGGGTACGAGAGGATTTCCCAGGGCTTGTCCATGGGGTGGACGACGCCGTCGACGTAGTAGGCGTTCTCCCCGATGTGCCACTCGACCGCGTCACCGAGGCCCAGTTCCTCGGCGAGTTCGACGATGGTCTCCTCGGATTTCGAGAGGTGGTGATAGAACTTCTCGATGGGGTCCCCGGCCGTCTCGTAGGTCGCTGCGAGGCCGCCGAGGTCCTCGCTCGCCTCGAACACGCGGACCTCGTGGCCGCGTTGCTGGAGCCGGTACGCTGCCGAGAGGCCGGCGATACCGCCACCGACGACGCCAATCATACCTCGACCTATCAGCGGTTGTGGGATTTAGTTTGCGCTTCGGTCGCCGCCGTTGCGTTGTCGCCAGACTGGAGGTCGTCCTCTGTCTCGCCGGATGTCACCGCCTGCTGGAATTCGAGAACAGCGACCGTCCCGGTCGGGTGATTGTCTTCGAACCAGAGCGTCCCGCTGTACAGCTCCATCATGACCGAGACGAAGTAGAGGCCGAAGCCGCCGGCGGTCTGGTCGGGCGAGAGGTCGCGTTCGAACACCGTCGTCTTCAGCTCGTCGCTCATGCCAGGGCCGTCGTCGGCGATGCGGACCTGCAGCCAGTCGCTGGCCTGCTGGACCGACACAGTCACCTTCGGGGTGTCGGCGTTGTTGTGGTCGACCGCGTTCCGGAGAATGCTCAGGAGGACTTCTTCGAGCAGTTCGTTCGCCTGCACGCTGTAATCACCGTCCAGTTCGCAGGAGACCGATACCGCGTCGTATTCGACCCGGAGCGACTCGATTGAGCGACGGAGCGTCGTGTTGAGGTCGACGGTGTCCAACCGCTCGGCTTCGCTCGCCGTCACCGTGTTGTTGATGTCGCGTATCGTCTCGCTCATCTCCGTGAGCTTCCCGCACCAGTCGCTGATGCTGTCGAGGTGCCGCTGTTTCCGCGGCGGTACCTCGTCTCTGATGTGCTCCGCGCGGCCGCGGATGACGACCATCGCGTTGTGCAGCGAGTGCCTGAGGACGCCGTTGAAGAACGCTATCTGCTCGCGGCGTCGTTTGACCGAACTGCGGCTCTGACGGAGTTCGCGCTCGCGTTCCACCTGGTCGAGGGCGACCTGCGTCGTCTGTGCGAGAATCGCCGCGTACCGCCTGTCCTCCGTGGCGAAGGTGCTGTCGTGTGACGTAATCGCCATCACGCCGTGGGAGCCAAGCGGCAGCATGAGGGCGTTGTCGAGGGGGGCGAGTCCGTCCCGGTCCAGCGAGACGGCCTGTATCTCACCGGTTTCGTACGTCCGCCAGAGTTTGCTCTCGGGCTCGTCCGTCGGCGAGGCATACAGCAGTTCTTCCTCGACGTGTTCCGCAATCGAGTCGCTGATGACGGCCGGTTCGAGGACGCTGTCGTCTTCGAGGAACACGCCTGCCGCGTTCTGGTCCAGGACGGCCGTCGCGAACTCGACAGCCATCTCCGCGACTGCCTCGGCGGTCTCGGCCTCGATAAACTGCTGGGTCGCGGCCTGCAGCGCCTCGAGTCGGTCCTGACGACGCTGCTGTCCGGTCACGTCCCTGAGAACGACGAGCCGACCGCGTTCCGTCCCGGACTGATCGGTGAGGCTCGTCGTCTGTGGGTTGTAGTACGTGAACGAATCCCCGAACGAGAACACCTCGCCATGCTCGATGTGGTCCGAAAGACCCGGGACGAGGTCCTCGAGCGGCTCCCCGTCAGGGTTCGGGTGATCCAATACGCTCGACGCTGCTGCGTTGCAATCAATCACGACGCAGTCGTCGTTGAGGGCGATGACCGGGTCGGGGAGATTGTCGACGAGGGTGCCACCCGACAGCGTCGTCACGGACAGCGACTCGTCCTCGAACAGTACCCAGCCGACGAACAGTACGTTCATCGAGAACGCCATCGGCGTAAAGTCGATGGCCGGGTGCGGCGTGTAGCCGAAATCGTACAGCACGGCGACAAGCATCGGGAGAATGGTTCCGATGACGATGGCCGCAGTCTGGCGGCGGTAGAGGTTCTGTGACCGAAACAGGAATTCGATCAGGAGCGCGTATCCGAGCAGTAACGGGACGTACGAGACTGCAAGAGTAGTTGAGTAGGCGGCGCCACGTTGAACGGCGAACAGCGTCGCGCCGTTCTGAGTGATGGGGACGGCCGTTGCCTCAACGAAGCGTCCCCGGCCGACAAGCAGTAGCAGCACGTCTGCGTTCGCCGCAAGCAAAAGCGGGGCGAGACGCGACGGTCGGAGCCACGAGCGTCGGCCGGTGTAGACAAGCACGAAAACGACCCAGATCCCGATTAGCTGCGCCGAAGTGGTTCGTGCCAGCACATACATCGTTTCTGCGACGTCAGGGCCGGTGGCGACAACCTGTCCGAGAGAGATAGCGCACCAGCACCCCCCGGCCAGCGCGAGCCAGCCGTACTGGCGTGCGCCGGGGGCATCCTGATGTCGGGTGGCGACAACCGCAACTGCGAAACCGATGAGCGCCCCACCCGCGTTCCCGAGGATGGCGACTGTGGCGATGTCGACATCCATATCGATACCTACTCCAACGTCAGGTTTCCCCGTATTATGCCTTTGGGCCGGGTTCTCAGTACTGCGAAAGCTCCCGGTGTCGGTTCGCTACCTTTTTGCCTACACTGCTGAAATTCGCAGGCATGCTGACAGTCCGGGCGCCGGCTACCAGTGCGAACCTCGGGAGCGGCTTCGACGTGTTCGGCGTCGCACTGGAGCGTCCGGCCGACGTCGTCCGCCTGGAGAAGGCCGACCGGGTCACTATCGAAATGACCGGCGCTGGCAGCCAGTACATCCCGGAGGACCCCGACAAAAACACCGTCGGCGCGGTTGCCGAGGCGCTCGATGCGCCGGCCCACATTCAGATAGACAAGGGCGTCCGTCCCGCGTCGGGGCTCGGCTCCTCCGCCGCCAGCGCCGCCGCGGCGGCTGTCGGGCTGAACGAGCTGTACGACCGCGGCTACTCCCGCGAGGAACTGGTCCCCATCGCCGCCAAGGGCGAAGCCGTCGTCTCCGGGGACGCCCACGACGACAACGTCGCCCCCTCGATAATGGGCGGATTCACCATCGCGACAGAGAAGGGCGTCACGCAGATCGACGCTGACATTCCCCTCGTCGCGTGTCTCCCCGACATCGTCGTGTCCACGCGGGACGCGCGCAACGTCGTCCCCGAGACCGCCCGCGTCGACCAGATGGTAGAGACGGTTGGCAACGCCGCGTCGCTGACGACGGGGATGCACCGCGACGACCCCGAACTCGTCGGCCGAGGGATGCACGATACCATCGTGACGCCGGCCCGCGCGAAACTCATCGACGGCTACGAGCAGGTCCGCGAGGCCGCCCTGGCGGCCGGTGCGACTGGCGTCACTATCTCCGGGGCTGGCCCGACAGTTATCGCCGCCTGTGCCGAGGAGGACCGGCGGAAAATCGCGAGCACGATGCTCGACGCCTTCGGCGAGCGCGGCGTCGATGCCCGCGTGTACCAGACCCGAATCGGCCGCGGCGCTGAAGTGTTCTAAGGCGAGCGTTCGGTACTCCGCCAGAGCTACTGTTCTGTTCGCTACAGAAACCGGACTACGGGCGTCTATCCACCCTGCACGTACTCGTTGCGAACGTCACGCAGCACTTCCTTGGCGTGGCCTTCGGGGTCCGAGAGATCCGGGTCGTAGACGGACTTCACTTCGCCGTCGGCCAGCACGAACGTCCGGCGGGCCGTCCGGCCGCCGCTGGTGTCCAGGTCGAACGCTTCGGCCACGGTCCCGTCGGGGTCGGCCAGCAGGTCGTACAGCAGGCCTTCCGCCTCGGCGAACTCGTCGTGGGTCGCCACGTCGTCCATCGAGACGCCGTAGACGGTGATACCGCCCTCGCGGAACTGCGGGAGGTGTTCCTGGAAGTCGCGGGCTTCGATGGTACAGCCGCCGGTGAAGTCCTCGGGGTAAAAATACACGACCGTGGGCTGCTCGAAGTCGGGTGAGACGGTTTCACCGAACTGGTTCTGTGCGCTGATGTCGGGGGCTGGCGCTCCGGGTTCGAGCATGACTCCGTGTTGGCCCGGCACGCCTACACGCCTTTGGGTGGCGGCAGCGCGACCCGCCGGCAGGATTTGGACAACCATTTAACGGACCCCTGGGAAACCCTGCCTATGTCGAATCCGCGAATCCTGATTCTCGGGCCGCCGGGAGCCGGCAAAGGAACCCAGAGCGCCAACCTCGCCGAGGAGTACGGCGTCAAGCACGTCACGACCGGGGACGCGCTCCGGGCGAACAAGGACATGGACATCAGCGACATGGACACCGAGTACGACACGCCGCGCGAATACATGGAAGCGGGCGACCTCGTGCCGGACGCGGTGGTCAACGCCATCGTCGAGGAGGCGCTCTCCCAGGCCGACGGGTTCGTACTCGACGGCTATCCGCGCAATCTCGACCAGGCCGAGGAGCTGGAAGGGATGACCGACCTCGACGTCATCCTCTCGCTTTCCGTCTCCCGCGAGGAGCTGGTCGACCGGCTCACGGGCCGGCGGGTCTGTGACGACTGCGGAACGAACTACCACGTCGAGTTCAATCAGCCCGAAGAAGACGGTGTCTGTGACGAATGCGGCGGCGAACTCATCCAGCGCGACGACGACAACGAGGAGTCCGTCCGCAACCGGCTGGACGTGTTCGACGACAACACCGCGCCGGTCATCGAGCACTACGAGGACCACGACGGCTTCGTCGCCGTCGATGGCGAGCAGACGCCCGACGAGGTCTGGAGCGAGATCCAGGACGCCGTCGACGCACAGACGGCCTGAGACCGAACGGAACCACCGTTCGAGGCCGGCACCGTCGAGACAGCCAGAGTAAAACGTTGATATGCCGTCGCACCTCAAGCACACACAATGGCACGTACCGCGCCGAAGGTAGAACGACTCGCCGAAGACGGCGAGGCAATGACCGACGCGCTCTCGACGGTGCTCGCTGCGGCCGAAGAGAACGGGACCGTCACCTGGAGCGACGTGAGCGACGACCTCACGAGCGGCGAGTGGGGCCGGCTCATCGAGTCCGGCCTGCTCATCGACGCCGACGGCGAGGGGTTCGTCATCGACGACCCCGAGGGCGTCCGCGAGGCACTCGAAGAGTCCGACGCGGCCCCGAGCGAGGATGACGAGGACAGCGGCTGGTCGAAGTGGGACAAGCTCGCCGGCCTCGGGACGCTCGGCCTGTTCGCCGGCTACTCCATGACTTCCGTCCGCGACGTCATCGCGGGCGGGTTCATCGACATCTTCCTCGGGCCGCTCAACGACATGCTGCCGTTCTACGTCGTTATCCTGGTACTGGCGATCATCACCGGGACTACCTCGACGATTCTGCAGGACAACCTCATGGATATGTCGGGGATGGGCGACCACCAGGAGAAGATGGAGGACCTGAAAGAACGCCGCAAAGCCGCAAAGGAACGCGACGACCAGGAGGCACTGGACCGGCTCGAAGAGGAGCAGATGGAGCTGATGACCGACCAGATGGGCATGTTCAAACAGCAGTTCCGCCCGATGGTGTGGATCATGCTGGTCAACATCCCGCTGTTCCTCTGGCTCTACTGGATCGTCTTCGGAGCCGGCGTCGACGCGAGTCCGGTGATTACGCTCCCCATCTTCGGTAAGGTCGAAGCGTGGAGCAACAGCGTCGCCGGCCCGATTCAGGCCTGGATTGTCTGGTACTTCCTGTGCTCGCTATCGTTCACCCAGATCATCCGGAAGGCGCTCAACGTCGAGACGACGCCGACCGGGTAGGCGCGAAGAGACAGCCCTTTCTATCGGGGCCCCCCGAACACCTCTATGTTGATTACCGTCTCCGGCCCGGCCGGCAGCGGCAAGAGCACACTTGCCAAGAGCCTGGCCGACGCCCTGAACTACGAGCACGTCAGCGGCGGCGATATCTTCCGCTCGCTGGCCGAAGAACGCGGGATGACACCGCTCGAACTGAACAAAGCCGCCGAGGAGGACGACCAGATCGACCGCGATCTGGACCGCCGGCTCCGGGACATCGCCGCCGAGCGCGACGACCTCGTGCTGGAGTCCCGTCTCGCCGGCTGGATGGCGGGCGAGTACGCCGACATGAAACTGTGGCTGACCGCGCCGCTCGACGTGCGCGCCGACCGCATCGCGACGCGGGAGAACAAGCCCTTCGAGCAGGCCAAGACGGAGACGCGTGAACGCGGTGACAGCGAGGCCCAGCGCTACAGCGACTACTACGACATCGATTTCGACGACCTCTCTATCTACGACCTGTCGGTCAACACCGCCCGCTGGGACCCACAGGGCGTTCTGAGCGTCACCCTGCACGCCGTCGAGTCCTACAGTCCCGATGGCGACGAGGGGAAGGCACCGGTCGAGAACATCCGGTACGAGTTCTGAGCAGATGACGCTCCGTGCCCCGCCCGACGAACGGGATCTCGATTCGCTTCGCTCTTTCGGCGTCGTCAACCTCGACAAGCCGCCGGGACCCTCGGCCCACCAGGTCGCAGCCTGGATTCGGGATGCCACCGGCCAGGACCGGGTCGCTCATGGCGGGACCCTCGATCCGAAGGTGACCGGCTGTCTCCCCGTGTTGCTCGGCGACGCCGCCCGGATGGCGCAAGTGTTCGACGACGCCGTCAAGGAGTACGTCACGGTGCTCGAACTCCACGACCAGGCCCCGGCCGACATTGCGGACATCGTCGCCGAGTTCGAGACCGACATCTATCAGAAGCCGCCGCGGAAGAGCGCGGTCAAGCGCCAGCTGCGCGCCCGACGGATTCACTCGCTGGACATCCTCGAACAAGGGGACCGTAGACTGCTGCTGCGGGTCCGGTGCGCTTCGGGCACGTACATCCGGAAACTGTGTCACGACATCGGGCTGGCGGCGGGGACCGGCGCACACATGGGCGACCTCCGCCGGACGGCGACCGGCACCTTCGACGATGCGTCGCTTTCGACGATGCACGACCTCGTCGACGCGCTGGCGTTCGCCGAGGAGGGTGACGAGTCGCGGGTGCGCGAGATCATCCAGCCGGCCGAGCGCGCGCTGGGCCACCTGCCGCGGGTCACGATTGCACCGAGTGCGGCCCGCGAAGTCGCTGAGGGCGCGCCGGTGTATGCGCCGGGCGTTATCGGAGCCGGGCCGGCCGAAGTGGGCGAAGCGACGCCCGAGATAGATTCCCAGGTCGTCTGTGTCACACCCGACGGCACTGCGGTCTGTCTGGGGACGCTCGTCGGCGACCTGGACGCCGAGCGCGGCCTCGTTGTCGAACTCGACCGCGTGTTAGTTTGAGTCGGACCGTAACCGCGCGAAAAGCTAAGTTGATTTCCTGCATATTGCTAGCATGGACCGGTGGGTCGACCCAGACGAGGCCGATCCGGCGCAGTGGCGTGGAACGGGGCCGCACGACAACCTGCGTCGGGGCGGGGAGACGGTCTCGGTACTCGAACGCGCGAGCCGGACGCCGCTACCGTATCAGTACGAGATCGATATCCACCACACCGACGGCGTCGCTGAGCAGTTCCGATCCAGCGAGTACGAACACGCACGTATCGTCTACAACAGCGGCGTGGACGCAAAACGCCGAATCAAGCTCCTCACTCGCGGTGTGCTATGGGGCGGCGACGAGACACATCAGCGGTTCCAGGCGCAGTACCGTCGCTCGCCACCACCCACCGAAAGCGTGCCGTTCGGGGAGTACACCGTCTGGAGCCGGTACCAGTACGGGACCATCGAGCGAACAGACGACGGACTAACCTTCACCGCGAGCGAGGAGAACCCGGACGAATCACTCCGGGAGCTCGACTGGGCGGCGCTTTTCGACCCGGTCCGGGAGCGGCTCGCGGAGCTGGAACTGGTTCGGAACCCGCCCTTTGCGAAGTACCGACTAGAGGAACTCGGGGAATGGGGGGCCTATCGAACACGGTTCCAGTACGACCCCGGCGCGTTCGCCATCGGCCCCTGATTAGTGGATCTATAATAAACCGGGATGGAGCGGTACACAACGACATGAACCACCTACTAACTGCGGTCCCGCTCCAGCCCGGTGGCGGATTCCTCGAACTGGCGCTACTGTTTCTCGTCCTCGCTGTCGTCGCCGGACTGGCCGGCCTGGGGGGCGTGGCGGGGCTCAGCATGCGAATCGCGAAGATACTCGTCGTCGTGTTCCTCGTCCTGATGGTCGTCAGCTTCCTCCTGTGAAGCCGGTTTCGGTGGGCAGTGTCATCGTCGCACCGTTTCTGAATCCTTTTATCCACGTGACGACTTCTATCGGGTATGACCGAGCAGGACGCAACCGACGACACGGCCGCGACGGAGGAGTCGACCGCGAGCGAGGCGCAAGCGGACGGCGACGCGGGTTTCGAGGACGCGCCCGAGGATGTCTCCGCAGATGAGGTTGACCTGGGCGAGTTCGACGTCGACGACGACCTGGTCGACCGGGTCGCCGAATCGGACCCCGACGACATCGCTCGGGAACTCTCCGCGCTGCGGACACGCGTTGACAGTCTCGAGTCGCAGGTCGAACAACAGGACGACGACATCGAAGAACTGGAGTCGAAGCTCAAGCGCAAGCAGGCGGAGTTCCAGAACTACAAGAAGCGGATGGACAAGCGCCGGGAACAGGAGCAAAAGCGTGCAACCGAGGACCTCGTGACGCGCCTGCTCGACGTCCGGGACAATTTAGAGCGTGCCCTCGAACAGGACGAGGATACGGACATCAGGGGCGGGGTCGAGTCCACCCTCCGCCAGCTCGACGACGTGCTGGACGCCGAGAACGTCGAGGTTATCGACCCCGAGCCGGGCGGAGACGTCGTCCCGACACAGCATCAGGTGCTCGCCCGCGTCGACAGCGACCAGCCGGACGGAGCCATCGCTGATGTCCACCGTCCGGGCTACGAGATGGCCGACAAAGTGTTGCGAGAGGCACAGGTGACCGTCAGCGAGAGCGAGGAGTAGCGGGCAACCCGGCGGTATAGCGGTCGTATTGCGGTACATTAAATAATCACCGGTCAGGGAACGCAACCGGGTTTGAAACCGCCCGGAAGAGGGGTTGTTGACCGCTTTTCTAATCAGTACATCTAGCAACTTTTAACCGGCCCAATCCGCTATGAGCGGGTAAGATGGCGAGCAACAAGATTCTGGGTATCGACCTCGGGACCACGAACAGCGCGTTCGCGGTCATGGAAGGTGGCGACCCCGAAATCATTGTCAACGGCGAAGGCGAGCGGACGACACCCTCTGTCGTCGCGTTCGACGACGGCGAGCGGCTTGTCGGGAAACCGGCGAAGAATCAGGCCGTAAAGAACCCCGATCAGACCATCCAGTCGATCAAGCGCCACATGGGCGAAGACGACTACACGGTGGAACTGGACGGGGAGGAGTACACGCCCGAGCAGGTCTCGGCGATGATCCTCCAGAAGATCAAACACGACGCCGAGGAGTACCTCGGCGACGAGATCGAAAAGGCCGTTATCACGGTCCCGGCCTATTTCAACGACCGACAGCGCCAGGCGACCAAGGACGCTGGCGAGATCGCCGGCTTCGAGGTCGAGCGCATCGTCAACGAGCCGACCGCAGCCGCGATGGCCTACGGCCTCGACGACGAGTCCGACCAGACCGTCCTCGTGTACGACCTCGGTGGGGGGACCTTCGACGTGTCCATCCTCGACCTGGGTGGGGGCGTCTACGAGGTCGTCGCGACCAACGGGGACAACGACCTCGGTGGCGACGACTGGGACCACGCCATCATCGACTACCTCGCCGACGAGTTCGAGGCCGAACACGGCATCGACCTCCGCGACGACCGGCAGGCCCTCCAGCGGCTGACCGAGGCCGCCGAGGAAGCCAAGATCGAACTCTCCTCGCGCAAGGAGACCCGCATCAACCTCCCGTTCATCGCGACCACGGACGACGGGCCGCTTGACCTCGAACAGAAGATCACGCGCGCCAAATTCGAATCGCTCACCGAGGACCTCATCGAGCGAACCGTCGGGCCGACGGAGCAGGCGCTTGCTGACGCGGACTACACCAAGAGCGACATCGACGAGGTCATCCTCGTCGGCGGCTCGACGCGGATGCCCCAGGTGCAGGACCAGGTCGAGGAGATGACCGGGCAGGAGCCGAAGAAGAACGTCAACCCCGACGAGGCCGTCGCGCTGGGCGCGGCCATCCAGGCCGGCGTCCTCTCGGGCGACGTGGACGACATCGTCCTGCTCGACGTGACGCCGCTGTCGCTGGGTGTCGAGGTCAAGGGCGGCCTGTTCGAGCGACTCATCGAGAAGAACACGACTATTCCGACCGAGGAGTCGAAGATCTTCACGACCGCCCAGGACAACCAGACGCAGGTCCAGATCCGCGTCTTCCAGGGCGAGCGTGAGATCGCCGAGGAGAACGAACTGCTCGGCGCGTTCGCGCTCTCCGGCATCCCGCCGGCCCCCGCGGGCACGCCCCAGATCGAGGTGTCGTTCAACATCGACGAGAACGGCATCGTCAACGTCGAAGCCGAGGACAAGGGCTCGGGCAACAAGGAGGACATCACCATCGAGGGCGGTGCCGGCCTCTCCGACGACCAGATCGAGGAGATGCAACAGGAGGCCGAACAGCACGCCGAAGAGGACGAACAGCGCCGGGAACGCATCGAGGCGCGCAACGAGGCCGAAGCCTCCGTCCGCCGTGCCGAGACGCTCCTCGACGAAAACGAGGAGGAGATCGACGAGGACCTCCAGTCCGACATCGAGGCGAAGATCGAGGACGTCGAGGAAGTCCTCGAAGACGAGGACGCTACGAAGGAGGACTACGAGGAAGTCACCGAGACCCTGAGCGAGGAACTGCAGGAGATCGGCAAGCAGATGTACCAAGAGCAGGCCCAGCAGGCCGCCGGCGGCGCTGCGGGCGCTGGTCCGGGCGGCGCAGCCGGTCCCGGCGGAGCTGCCGGGCCAGGTGGCGCAGCAGGCGGCGCGGCCGAGCAGGGCGAGGAGTACGTCGACGCCGACTTCGAGGACGTCGACGACGAGGACGAGGACTAGCAGGACGAGGCCGAGTCGTCGGCTCGGAAGATGAGCGAAGCGATATCTTCCGGTGTTTCGAGACGTTCGCTCCGCTCACGTCTCGAAGACGACGAAGAAAAGAATAAGTCGTTTTCACCACCCTGTCAGACGTGATCTGACGGACTCTCACAGGGCAAGCAGCACGGATTTGTAACCGGACAAGAGTACTGAAGCCGAGTGCACGGGCCTGCGGAGTGGTGTCGGGTTCGCGAAGCGGTCGAATTGGGTCAGAAATATTATCAATTCAGTGCATGGCTGATATCCATCATGTTGAGGTGATCATCGCTAACAGTGGGTACATCGCTGTTCCGATGCTGATACAGCTATATTCGAAGTGTTAGTAGAGGTAGCCCGGCATTAGTTACCCTGATAATCAAAACAGTCAGTGATAATGAAAATAGTGCATATATATCAGATAGACGGGCGTATGGCCGCGCAATGAGCAATCAGGAGCGAATCCAGCCACAGTGTCTGAGCGCCCAACTCGACGCGGTGCGACACGAGGACTGCCGTCAGATACTATTCGCGTTACGTGACGCGACGCGGTGGCGGCCATCCGTCTCGGAGTTTGACGGCGGTCGGACACCAGTAGGAGAGCCGGCGATCCCGGCGGCCCTCTATCACCGGCATCTCCCGAAGTTGGCGGAGATGGGGCTCATCGAATGGGATCGGGAAACCCACTGGGTAACGCGTGGCCCGGAGTACGAGCGAGTCCGACCGCTACTTGCGTTCCTCTCCGAGAATTACTGCGAGTGAAAAATGGGAGCGACGAAAACCCCGAACCGGGTTGTTCGCTAATCCTGTTCTATTGGAGTTATTTCGACAACGCCCTGCGAGAGGAGGCGGCGCGCGATGACGATGAGTCCGTTTCTGAGTCCGGTCGCGAAGATGGCCTGTTCGTCGCCCGTCGGCGGGTCGATTGAACTGACCAGCAACGCCGACCGGTCGACGAGCAGGAGTCGCCCGACGGCGGCGTCCTCCTCGGGCGTCATCTCACCGTGGAGCCAGTCCAGTTCCGACAGGAACGTGGTAGCGCGTGGGATTTCCTGTTCCACACGGTCCCGTATCGAAGCGGACCCGGTCCCGACGATGAGGTCGGTGTCCGTATCGAGCGAATTGAGTTGCTCGATCAGCGGCTCAGTGAGGACCGCGTCGGAACCGATGACGAGGACCACTTCGTCAGTGGCCTCCTCGATGATTGCCGCGGCACGGTTCTCGATAGCGTCGGACCCGGAAAGCGACCAGACCTCCTGCAGCTCGGCCTCGTCGTCGTCGGATTCGATGCGTCCCATCTCGCGCAGTGCGGACTGGAGGCGTTCGACGCGCTCTTGGTACTGGTCGCGGAGCGTTTCGGTGGCCTCGGAGAGCGGGACAGCCCGGAACTGCTGGGGGCTCGAATGCTGGACCTCGACCAGCCCCTTCGCTTCGAGAATCCGGACGGCGTCGTAGACGCGCGTTCTCGGGACCTCTGTCACTTCGCTCAGTCCCTTCGCTGTGCCGCTGGACATCCGAGAGAGTCCGACAAAACACTTCGCCTCATACTCTTTCAAGCCCAACTCCTGGAGTAAACTAACCGCCTCTTCGTGTGTTGCATCAGATGTCATGTGTCCCAACCTTCATCTCGGTGGTAACCGAGGATATGTGGAGAGATGACGCCCACAGGTAAAAGACGTTGTTACTGTCACACTGTCGGCTCGCGTCTCAGTGAGCGTTGCTCGGCGAACGGTCCGTGGCGCATTGTGACGGAACGGGCCTCTAGCGGTTGTAATCGACGACCTGTGCCGAAGTTATTTCAACACTACATCTCTGTTTACTCAATTAATCACACAACTGTTATACATGGGTCCGGACTATGAGTAGTTGGCACGCAGCACTCTATGTGTCCCAACCACATCTGCTGCGTGCTACTTTCACAAAACCGTGTCTAGAGACGGAAATAGCGCGTCTCGGCCGCGATCTCATCGAAGACCGTTGCTGTCAAATGCACCACAACAGTACGTTACTGACCGTGTTTCGGCTGCAATATCACTTCTCGGGCTGAACTGTTTACCTGAAAAGGCAAGTGTATTAGACAGTTAGTATGTCAATATAATTTTATAATTTTAGATTATTATTGGGTGGCGTCGGTCTTTCACCGGAATTTACTCGGATGTCAGATAGTCATTTTGTAGATCATAATGCTAACTAATAAATTGACAGTAGGATTAATATGGTAGATAGACATATTTTTACTAATGAGTGGGTCCGACAAGCGGCCCGGGCGGCCATCCGACGGCTCAGACATCCTCCACGCGGAGTTCGACTGGGAAATCGCCTCACCGTCTGTGGCCGTCGTTCAGACGGTCGCAACCGCGGCCGACCGGGAGGCCATAGAGCTATCGCCGCTCATCGAGACGCTCGATCCGGACGCACTCGACGAACTGATTATGCATGCGTCAGGCCCGGACAGCGCCGTATCGCTCTCGTTTCGGCTGGGCGATTACGCGGTGACCGTGACCGGAACCGGTGACGTGTATGTCCGCACCAAGCACGTCCATTCGTGACCGGCCACGGGGCAGCAGTGCCGCCGTCGCCAGCCGGCTACCGGAGGCGGTCCGGCGGGACCCTTGCTGCCTAACAGTCAGCCGGTCGCATTACCGAGCCTGACAGTGCCGAGCGTCGTCGTCCGCTCGCCCGGTGCACCGAGCGGGCGTCCGGTCCAGCGGACCGCGACGGTGTCGGCGCTGTCGAGGAAGAAGCCGACTGAGACATCGCCGTCGAGATAGTTACCGTCATCGTCCGAATCCACGCCCGGGTCGTCAAGGACGATTGTATCGCCAGACTCGACGGGTAGCTGGTCCGCCTCGGCCCACGTCAGCGTGGTCGAGCGGTTCCGGTCGGCGTCGGTGACGACGAGCTCCAGCGCGTGCGTGCTGGTTTCCGTGAGTCTGTCCCCGCCGGCGTGGGTAAGCGTGACCGTCCCTGTCTCGGCGTCGAACTCGCCGTCGATGGTGACCGATGGGGCCGATGTCCGCAGGTCCGCGCCGGGACCGACGACGAGCGCGACCAGTCCGGCGACGGCCAGCGCCGCGAGTCCCCAGACGGCGACCCGCTCGACCGTGACGAGACCTCGACCACGCGACGACTCAGGACTCATTGCCCGAACTCTCCCGCGGGACGGAAATAAGCGCCCCGGTACGGTCCGGATGCCGGCGTAGCCGGCCCATGTCGCTGTCTTCCCACGAGCAGCGAGACTGTCACGGTCGTCGCCCGCGGTTCCGGCTGTTCGAATTGGCACCGTTCTATTTGTACGCCGAGTGAGAGTATCCGTCTGATGCCCTCCGTCGTCTCCGAAATCGTGTTCAGCGAGCCGTCCGGCCGACCGCAGACACTCGTCCAGTTCTCCGGCGCACTCGTCTTTCTCAGTCTCTACGCGTACGCCTGGAGCGTCGGCGACGCCGCTTCGAGTGACTGGCTGCTCGGAATGGCGGTCGGGGCCGCCCTGTCCGGCGTTGCCGAAGCACTCCCGAAACGGCACCGACGGGGAGCCGGTGTCCTCCGTGTCGCGGCGATTCTCGTATTCGGGACCGTGCTCGCTGCCACCGTCTTCGTCCCGGAACTCGGTATCGTGTGATGTCTGTCCGCGTGATTCCGGTATCGAACTGTTCGAGACAGCGGTACCGGTGGTCGGGAACCCGTTCTTTTGAAGTGTCTCAATCGTCTACCCATCCTACAACGAATGAGTCAGGATTTCTACGAGATACTGGGTGTCTCTCGGGACGCCTCCGAAGACGAGATCAAGGAGGCCTATCGAGAGAAAGCCCGGGAATACCACCCGGACGTGAGCGACGACCCCGACGCCGAGGAGAAGTTCAAGAAAGCCAAGAAAGCCAAGGAGGTCCTTACCGACGAGGAGAAGCGCCAGATGTACGACCAGATGGGCCACGAGCGCTTCGAGCAGGCCGAGAAGCGCGGCGGGGCTGGCGGTGGCGGCGGCCGCGGCGGGATGGGCGGGGACCCGTTCGGCGGCGGCGCTGGTGGCTTCGATATGCAGGACATCTTCGACCAGTTCTTCGGCGGCGGTGGCCGCGGCGGGCGCGGTGGCAGCCGCCGGCGACAGGGGCAGGACCTCCAGACGCGACTGGAGATCGACCTCGAAGAGGCGTACAACGGCGCGACGAAGCAACTGAACGTCACCCGGCCGGAAGCCTGCGACGACTGCGACGGGGCCGGACATCCGCCGGGGGCCGACTCGGAGACCTGTCCTGAGTGTAACGGCCAGGGCCAGACGACGCAGGTCCAGCAGACGCCGATGGGGCGCGTCCAGCAGAGGACGACCTGTCGCCGATGTGACGGCGAGGGGACGCTGTACGACGAGACGTGTTCGACCTGTCGGGGCAACGGCGTCGTCCAGAACGACGCGAGCCTCGAAGTCGAAATACCGGCCGGAATCGCCAACGGGCAGACGCTCCGGATGGAGCGAGAGGGCGCGCCCGGGGAGAACGGCGGCCCGAACGGCGACCTGCTCATCGAGGTGAGCGTCCGCGATCACCCGGACTTCGAGCGCGACGGCGACGACCTGCAACACCAGCAGGCCATCTCGTTCCCGCAGGCCGTCTTCGGTGACACCATCACCGTCCCGACGCTGGACGGCGAAGTCGAAGTCGACGTGCCCAGCGGGACCCAGAGCGGCGAGGTGTTCCGGCTGGAGGGGAAAGGAATGCCCCGCCTTCGCCGCCGCGGCCGGGGTGACCTCTACGTACAGGTACAGGTCGTCACGCCCGACAGCCTCAACGCCGAACAGAAGGAGGCCCTCGAACAGTTCGCGGAGGCCGGCGGCGAAGAGGTCGATGTCGAGGAAGGCTTCTTCGAGAAACTGAAGAACTCGCTGTAGTCAGTCGCCGCTCGCCGGCGTCCCGTCTGAGCCAGACTGTCCCTCATACTTGGCAAGCGCCGCCGAGAGCGCGGCATCGGCGTTGACATCGAGCTGTTCACACAGCGCGAGCAGTGCGAACAGGGCGTCGCCGAGTTCGTCCTCCCGTATCGACAGCGCCGTCGAGTCGGTGCCGTAGCCGGTCGTTTCGTTGACTTCGGCCGCGATGTCGCCGAGTTCAGCCACCACATCGAGCAGCCGGTAGGCGGGCGGCGTGTCGATGTCGTTGTGCCTGAGTACGTCGGCAACTTGTTGCTGCCTTTTCATTTCTAGAGAGTGGGGGAGGCCACCTACATCGGCTTTGTGGCCGCGCTGTTTTTCATCACCGGGACCGAACGACGGCACATGCAGGTACTCGGTGATCTCGTCGCGCAGGCGCGCAATCGCGACGGCGTGCTCTTTCGTTCGCCGGAGCGGTCGACGCCGTACAGTTACTCCGACTTCGCCACGAACGCCTGGAAAGGCGGGAATCTGCTGCGACACTACGGCGTCCGGCACGGGACGCGGGTCGCCGTCGTCGTCGGTCCGAAAGAGCCGACGGACGAGGACCGACCGGGCTACCTTCGGGACGCCCCGGACGCACTGCTTGCCTTCCTCGCAGCGGCGCTCGACGGCGCGGTCGTGGATATGGACCCGCCGAATGCGGTCGATGCGACGGCGCTTATCGCGCCAGCGGCCTGGCTCGACCGCTACACGCAGGGGCCAGGGACGAAGGGGTTGGCATACGGCGGCCCGGTCGAGGACCCCACCATCGCCCAGTTCGAGCGGGAGTTGTGGAGCGAAAACCCGCTCCAGCCACCGGGCGAAGTTTCGCCCGAGGACGACGTGTTGGCGGCCGACAGAACGTACACGCACGGCGAACTCATGGCCGAAAGCGGCCGCGTCGTCGCCGATTACGACATCGACGCGGAGACGACCGTCGCGCTCCGGGCACCGATGACGACAGCGGGCGCGGTCGTCGCCGGACTGCTTGCGCCAATGCGGGCCGGCGCGACAGTGGTGTTCGGCGGCGACGAGATTGCGGATATCGCCGTTGCCGATGGGGATGCGCCCGAAGAAACCGTTGTTCGGCCGGACGACGCGACACCGTCGTAGCGTCTGTCAAACGTCCGTTACGGAGGCGTTTAGCGAGTCGCGCGGTACTCGCCGTGTGTGACGCCGATGGGAAGCGTGATCAGAACACGAGTAGGCCAACCATGCTCGTCAAAATAGTGCCTATAGGCATCGACCCATGAACGTTCTGACGGCGAGGACACCGAAGCGAACAGTACAGACGACCGCCGTTTTGCGTTCGTCGAAGGGACGTCTAATCTGGTGAAACGGTGTCTCAAGCCCTGGGAGAGATGTTTTTGGCATCATGAATAGAGGGGGACTATCCAGCACTTGGTCGCTGTTGGTTTCATACTAGCACCGACCAATGGGTTCGGCAGTTGCTTTGCTTTCTTAAAGAATTTATTTGTCCGGCTACAAGCAGACGTATGGATTTTGACTTCGTGACCGCAGTAGCCCCACTCGTCGCAATTGTCGCCGTCGCGACGGTCGCGCTCACATCTATGATGGGTCGCTCGACGGTGTTCATGATGGTGCTGCCCTCGATGATCGTATTCTCGGTCATTGCGTTCTTCTTCGGAATGAAACACGGTGAGTTCCGCGCCAGTCCGTAGCAGTCCATCTCGGTCCAAAGGTCCGCGAGGTCAAGGCACCACTACCCTGAATTGTTCCGATTCCGGGTGCACTCGGTGACCGGTACGTGCTCTGTGTCGACTGATTTAGGTCTATGTGAGAACTCTCTGTCAGGTGACTCTGTTTCACCGTGTCCGGTAAGTGCCTTGTCGGATTCAATACTGGTCTGTCACTGGAGCCAGGGTCGTCTAAACGTTGGCCTTGCGGTCACTCCGTCGGTCGAACGAGGTCCGCAAGCGTCACCAGCAGGCCGAGCACCCACCCCAGCGGGATGGAGATACCGAGCCAGATGATGACGTAGGCGATGCCTTCTCGGTCGAAGTTCTGGATGAAGAACTCGGCGGCACCGACAGTAGCCAGCACCTCATAGAGGAACCACCGGGACAGCGAATCGCTTGCTGGAATGACGACCGAGGCGACCGTCGTCGAGTACAGCGCCGCGACGACCGGCGGCAGGAAGATAGCCGTCATGGCGAACGGGTATGCCAGTGCGACCGTCGTTCCGCGACCACCGACCCGTCGGAAGGTGACGGCGAGTGCGGCCGACAGCGTCGCAACCCCGCCGGCGACAGCGACAGCGGTGAACCCACCCGACACCAGGTCGATACTCCCCGGTTCGAACCGCGCGAGAGCCGCCAGGCCGCCCCAGACGAGCACAGAGAGTAGAACGACGCCGACAACGCCCAGACGGGTCGCCGTGCCGTCGATACGACGGGTCTGGTACCGCAGGACGACGCCACACAGCACCAGTGGATAGACCAGCGCGATGACTGGCACCCCGATCGCAGACCAGAGGCGGTAGAGGGCCATTCCGACCGAGGAGTCCGGTGTCCACGTCCCGAGGACGGTGTTGTCAGCGTTTCGCTGGCGTGGATACACGATTTCCATCCACGTTTCGTGTAAGCGGTTGAGGTCGATGCGGATCCCGCCGACGACCCCGTGGCTTCCGGTAGACATACCGGTGGTTTCGTTCTACCGGCGTTAAATGTTTCACGGCACTGGGGACTGGTGCGCTGTCGCCGCACGGACGACTGCCTCTATTCGAAACCGACATATTCAGGACGGGGAGTCCCAAACGGTCAGGTATGACAGACGGTAGAGCGGACGTGTCCCGTCGGGGCTTCTTACGGACAGCGGCCGGAGCCACGGCTGTGTCGGCCGCTGCAGGCACCGCGACCGCACAGGAAGGCACCGAAGGTGGCGACGGCGGTGGCGGCGGCGGGCCGCCGGATTTCGGCGGGTTCCTCGACCAGGTCGGGAACTATGACGGCTCAGTCACTGATGCGACCGGACAGGACACGGCGACGGTGGAGGTCGGCGTGCAGGCCAACGGCGGGGCCTTCGGCTTCGGTCCGCCCGCGATTCACGTCGACAACGGCGCGACCGTCCAGTTCGAGTGGACGGGCAACGGCGGCGGCCACAACGTCGTCTCGGACGGTGACGGCCCGCTTGACTCCGGAAGCGCCGTCTCTAGCGCCGGCGTCAACTACGAACACACCTTCGAGGAGGACGGCATCTACCCCTACGTCTGTGTGCCACACGAGAGCCTCGGGATGAAGGGGGCTATCGTCGTCGGGACGGACTACCCAACGAAGTCCTCCGGCGGCGGTGGTGGTAGTGGGAGCTCCGGCCCGCCCGAAGTGCCAAACAGCGCGAAGACGCTCGGCGTGGCAACCTCGTTCGTGATGGTCGCGACGCTCGGACTCGCGTACTTCTTCATCCGGTACGGCGGCGACTACGAGACGCCCGAGTAGCGGGTCGTCGCCCTGTTACACCGAATCCGGACCCGTGTGAATCTTCAGATCAACGTCCCGTTCCTGTCCTTCGAGGTCCTCGACGACGCGTTCGACGATTTTGGTCGCTTCCTTTCGGATGAGCGGCTTGACTTTCTCGATAACCCAGTCCATCGAGACCAAGCGGGGAAGGTCGATGGCGCTGTCCGAGGCCGACCCGGGGTCGAACGCGACGTGAAACCGCACCCGTGACGCCGTCTCCACGTCCGCCGGGACGCCGTCCGGATCAGGCTCGACCGCCCAGTACCCATCGGCGTCGATGTCTTTGACGATGCGCCAGTCGATTCGCGTCGGTGGCGACACGTCGGTCACCTCCGACCGAGCGGTGTAGGAGAGCTTCCACCACGAGAACACGAGGTCGTAGTTCGTGCCCGGCGTTCCGTCGCCGTCCTGCATCACTCGGTCGAGGTACTCCGAGTATCGTGCGTACCCCGGAAAGTCCAGCAGAAACTCGTACACCTCTTCGGGTGGAACGTACACGACCGTGCTGACCTCGACTTCGTCCACGTCTGTGACACCGGATGTACTGAAGGTAAACTTTCGGGCCTGGCACCCCATCCGTGGCCGCGTTTTTTGCCGAAAGATTTCCACAGGGCATAATCACGAACAGAAAATATTATCACTCTGTATTGGATATAGGGGAAGTACCATGAGTGCATCCGATATCCAATCCGCTGATACCGACAGCGAGCACGAGACCAGCGGGTGGGAAGCCGTTCGCGACCTCCCGCCGAGCGCGAAACTCGTCGCGAAAGTCCTGGAGTACAACGATACCCTGACCCAGAGCCAACTCGCCGAGGAGACGCTACTGCCGCCGCGGACGGTCCGGTACGCCCTTTCCCGCCTCGAAGATGTCGGCGTCATCGACTCCCGGTTTTCGTTCGCCGACGCGCGCAAACGGATCTACACGCTCCAGGTCGAGTAACCGCCGCCCGCTTCCTGCGCCGATACCCGTTTCACTCCCCCTTGCCGCCCGTTCCAGTGTGAGGACAACGTTGATTAGTCAGCCTCACAAGACATCTGGTATGAAAGTCGTCCTGATTGGTGTCGGGCAGGCTGGCGGGAAAGTAACCCAGTCTCTTGCCCAATTCGACTACGACATGGGGTTCGACGCCGTCCGGGGTGCCCTCGCCGTCAACACGGCACGGGCCGACCTCCAGAGCCTCGATATCGATACGGCCCTCATCGGACAGGACCGCGTGAAAGGTCACGGCGTCGGCGGTGACAACGAGCTCGGTGCCCAGATTATGCAGGAGAACGCCACCGAGGTGCTCGACGAGCTCGACGGCCGCATCACGACCGAGGCCGAGGCTATCGTCGTCGTCGCCGGACTCGGCGGCGGCACCGGCTCCGGCGGCGCACCGATGCTCACCCGCGAACTCAAGCGTATCTACGAGAAGCCGGTGTACGTCCTCGGCATTCTCCCCGGCCGGGACGAGGGCGGCCTGTACCAGGCCAACGCCGGTCGCTCGCTCAAGACCGCCGCCCGCGAGGCGGACTCCCTCCTGCTCGTGGACAACGACGCCTGGCGGGGTAGCGGCGACAGCGTCGCCGCCGGCTTCGAACGCGTTAACGACGCCATCTCCCAGCGGGTCGGCCTGCTGTTTGCCTCCGGCGAGGCAGTCGAGGGAGTCGGCGAGAGTGTCGTCGACTCCTCGGAGATCATCAACACGCTCAGAGGCGGCGGCATCGCCTCCATCGGCTACGCAAGCGCCGAGGCCAGCGAGGAGGCCGGTGAGAACGTCAACACCATCACCAGCGTCACCCGGAAAGCCCTCCTTACGAGCATGAGCCTGCCTAACGCGGTCAAGGCCGACTCCGCTCTCCTCGTCGTCGCGGGCGACCCGGAACGCCTTTCGCGGAAAGGCGTCGAGCGGGCGCGCCGCTGGGTGGAAGACCAGACCGGCAGCATGGAGGTCCGAGGCGGGGACTTCCCGCTCGGGTCGGATAAAATCGCCTCGCTCGTCGTCCTGTCCGGCGTCGAACGGTCCGAGCGGGTCGACGAATTCATGAACCGCGCCCGCGAGGCGGCCAGCTCTCAGGGCGGGACGACCGACCCGGACGAGTTCACGAACGACGACCTGGACGGCCTGTTTTAGGCGCTATTTTCGCCGAAAATAGCGGAGTTTCTCAACTAGGTAAGAGGCGCATACCGATTGTTGTAGCGATTAATCGCTGTGGGCCCGGGGACGGCACTATCCGGAAACGATCCGCGACAGCCCGTATCAGGCGAGACTGCTACCGTCGAACTTCGCGCGGTCGAAGTCGTGGTCGAGCAGGTCGAGAATGGTCGGCGCGATGTCGTAGAGGTCGGCGTCCTCGATGCGAACGTCCGGGTCGTCGACCATGAGCGTCGCGTTGTCGAAGCTGTGCATCCCGTTTCGCGGCCCGACGCCGAACACGTCGTCGGAGCCCTTGAAACCGGCCTTCAGGTCGAAGCCATGGTTCGGGACGACAGTGAGGTCCGGTGCGATATCGTCGTGGTCGCCGCGGTAGGCGTCTTCCTTAGTGACGACGCGGTCGGCGACCGGCTTGCCGTCCGGTCCTTCGAGCGATTCGAGTTTCTCCTTGAGGTCCGCGCGGACGGACTCGTACTCGTCCTGGGGGACGCCGCCGTTCGGTTCGCGGCCCTCCAGATTAATGTAGAAGCGGCCGGGGATGAGCGAGTAGGCTTTCGTGTCCTCGCTGATGTCGCCGAGTTCGGAATGGTCGTCGGTCGCATAGTCGAGCCACCCCTCCTGCTGGAGCCACTCGTTGAAGTGAACCTCGTAGTCGAGGGAGGTGAAGCCGTGGTCCGAGGCGACGACCATCGTCACGTCGTCGGGGAGTCGGTCGCGTAGGTCACCGAGATAGGCGTCGACCTGCTTGTAGAACTCGAAGAACGCCTCCTGGTTCTCGCCGTCGCGCTCGTAGTCCTTGAACAGGAAGTGGTTGACCCGGTCCGTGGTCATGAACACGCCGAAAAACAGGTCCCAGTCGTCCTGGTCGACGTAATGCTTGAACGCCTCATAGCGCTTTTCGAGCGTCTTGTGGGCGTCCTCGACGAAATCGCTCTTGTCGTCGTCGTGGCCGAGTTTGGCGTTGACGTCGATGCGGTAGTCGCTGTCCTGGAGATGGTCACGGAGTTCGTCCGGGTAAGCGGCCTTGTCCACGCCCGGCGAGAGAAAGCCCGACACCATCCGCTGGACGTTCCGCTGCGGGGGGAAGGTGACCGGCACGTTCAGAACCGTCGCGTTGCGGCCGTCGTCGGTGACGCGGTCCCAGAGCCGCGTCGCCTGCACGTCACGCCCCATCGGGACGTAGGTGTCGTAGGAGCCGACTTCGCGGTCCTGGAAGCCGTAGACGCCCGTTTGGCCGGGATTAACACCGGTCGTCAGCGCCGGCCAGCAGGCGCTGGACTCCGGTGGGACGATACTGTCGATGGGGCCGGCGCTGCCCTCCGCCGCCATCTCCGTGAGGTTCGGGAACACGTCGGGGTGTTCGTCGATGAGGCTGAACGGTACGCCGTCAATGCCGAAGAAGGCAACACGCGGTGCGTCGTCTCCCTTCAATCGGTCGAATAATCCCATACGACCCGTTAGTCAGGTCAGGAACAAGAAACTTCTTTTCGCTGCCGCGTCACCGAAAGCGGCAATATCATCGTCACGGCCCGACGGTTACGACGACCGGTCCGCGTTCTCCGGAACCACGGTTAGATGTGCGATTCCGGGTGTCGACCGCCGTTCGACTCGCGGAACGACAGTCGTGTGGTCCAGCGCCGCATCGGTGTCATCAGTAGCCATACGCGTAGCGATAGCGGCTACACGGTCAAAAGATTACCCATGCTCATACATAATCGGAGACACCTGCCGGTATTACTTCGGGAAATACACCGGCGGCGGAGGAAAAATCGCGAAAGGTGGTGGACCCGGGAGCGTCAGTTGAACTCTTCGTCGTACAGTTCCTGGGCGTGGACGATGGCGTCCTTCGCGGCTTCCTTGTCCTCCCAGCCTAGCGTTTCGACTTCCTTGCCCTCTTCGAGGTTCTTGTAGGTCGAGAAGAACTCGTCAATCTCGTCGAGGGTCTGCTGTGGGATGTCGTCGAGATCCTCGATGTGGTCATAGCGCGGGTCCTCAATCGGGACTGCAATGACCTTGTCGTCTTGCTCGCCGTCGTCGTCCATCTTCATCAGGGCGACAGGACGGGCCTCGATGACACAGCCGGGGAACGTCTGGTCTTCGACGAGGACTAGCACGTCGAACGGATCCTCGTCGTCGTAGTACGACTGCGGAATGAAGCCGTAATCAGACGGGTAGTGAACGTTCGAGTGAAGGACGCGGTCGAGGACGACACCGGGGATGTCCTTCTCGTACTCGTACTTGTTACGCTCGCCTTTCAGGCACTCAACAACAGCGTAGATTTCTTCGGGGGGGTTCGGTCCAGTTTCGAGGTCTTCCCAGAGGTTCGTCATCACCGCCGACTGCGCGACGCCGTCAAAAAATCCTTTCGTAATAGCCACAGCTATTCGGTATTATGCGCTATATAACCCAATAATATCTAACTATAGATATATTCTTAGATTACACTTACCACCTGAAAACGACAATCTGAAAGCAGATTAATCGGGAACTCAATTCGCCTTAGCCCACCAAATATAAATTTCTTTATACTATTGCGACCGCTAGTTGTGTGGTGGTTAATACCCCACAGAAGGCGTTGTGCGCCGGAGTTAACAAGTGTTAAATAGCTTGCTGACATTTACCCAACTATGTCAGAGGCACAAACAGTTACTGACAGTCCGGGCATCGCAAAAGAACTTACCGCTTTTCAGCAGAATATCCTAGTAATACTTGCTGAGGAGCCGCGGTATGGTCTCGCTATCAAGCGCGAACTGGAAGAATACTACAACGACGAAGTCAACCACGGTCGCCTGTACCCGAACCTCGACGACCTCGTCGAGATGGGCCTCGTCGAGAAGAGCGAACTCGACAAGCGAACAAACCAGTACTCCCTGACAGAGTCGGGCAAGGACGCAGTCCTCGACCAGCTTGGATGGGTGTTCGGGAAGTTCATTTCCGATGACGGTCGAGCCGACGAACTCCGTGATCTGATCGCGGCGCAGCAGTAGATTCGCACCTGGGCACCTGCGAACTACTGTTAATCCATTCCTAACGCGAAACGAACATCGAATACCGACGGGTGTACTGAGCAGTTACACGTCGGGGACACGGCCACCGGCTTCTTCGACAGTGAGACGAATCGACTGTTCGAGGACCGACTGTTGTTCCTCAGTTGGCCAGGCGTTCCGGCGGACGTAGTCGTCCCGAAACTCCTGGATTTCGTCCGGTGTCGCCTCCGAAATCGGTTTCGCGTAGTGGTTGCCCATGAAATCGGCGAGCAGTTCCGCGTTGGCTCCGTGTGTCTCGCCGTGTGCTTCGGTGATGGCCTCGACGACAGCTCGGTTTGCAGCGTCGATCTCCGCCCACTGGTCCGGGTCACCGGGACCCGAGAGCCGTATCTCCACGCCGCGGTCGATGTCGTCGACTCGCTCCGGACGGATGACGCCGTCATCGACCCATTCGACGGGATGGCAGACGAGTACGTCACCCGTCTCGTCGTTCCGGATGCGGGCAGTGTAGTCGTACTCGGCGAGGATTTCGTCGCGTTCGGTTCTGTAGGCGTCCGCCTCGGCGTCGTCGACCGCCTCGCGAGCGAGTCTTGTCAGCCGTTCGGCCCGTTCGGTCACGTCTGTCGGCAGGTCAGTCATCGTCGAGTGCGTCGTTGGCTAGTTGGTCCGCACGATCGTTTATTTCCCGCGGAACGTGCTCGATCTGCCAGTCGTCGAAGTCGGTCAGCAGTTCGCGCACGCGGACGCGGTTTTCCCGCAGTTCGGGGTCGTTCGTATCCCACTCACCCCGGACCTGCTTGACGATAAGCTCCGAGTCACCCCGGATGTGGATGTCGTCGAACCCGTAATCGCGTGCCACTTCGATCGCTCGGATGAGTGCTTTGTACTCCGCCTGGTTGTTCGTCGCCGTTCCGATCGTCTCCCCGCCCTCCGTGACGATCCCGCTGTCGTCGACCAGCACGTAGCCGACCGAGGCCGGACCCGGGTTGCCCCGTGACGCGCCGTCGAAGTACGCGTGGACGCGCCCACCGTCATTGCCACGCAACAGCGCCTCAAGTTGTGCGGTCCCCTCACCCTGCACGACGACTTTTCCGTCGTAGGCGACCGCCGTCGCGTCGCCGTACTCGACGCGCCAGCGCTCGTGGTCAGTGTTTCCCTGCTGGATGTCGAGTCCCGCGTCCGTCAGACGCTCGCGGGCCGTCGTCTCGTCGCATTCGATGACCGGCATTGTCCGAGGGTGGCTGACCCGTCGGTATAGACGTTGTGGTCGGCCTGTCAGTTCCCGGCGTTCCGGCTGATTCGTTCGGCACCTGTCTGTCGACCCTCTTCACCGCCCAGTACCCGTCCCAGGACACCGACCAACCCGCCGACGGCAATAACCGCCCCGGCTGCGAACATCACCGACAGGATGGGGTCGACAGGCTCGATGAAGATCGGAGAGAGAAACAGGAAAACACCGGACAAGATGGCTATCGCCGCTGCGACGGGGCTAACCTGTTTACCCGACGAGACGCGGTAGGTAGAGTGAGCGAGTGCGATAGCCGCGAGTTCCCCGACGAGAAGGTTGACAAGGGCCTGCTGGTACGCGACCGGAATGATCGCCGAGACGAATATGACGACCATGCTGACCAGCGTTGCACCGAGCAGGAACCACTTTGTTGTATCCACCATGATTTATAACACCTGTTGTTACTCAACCCAACCCCGTAAGAGTTACTCTCCCACGAACCGCCGGAAAGGTTCTTATCGGGGAGGGCCGAAAGCGTGACAGATGCAACTCGACGAGTTCATCGAGGGGTTCGAGGAGGACGAAGCCGCACAGCGGCGCCGCCTCGCGGCGGAGAAATCCTACGCCATCACGGACCACCTCGAAGACGTCGAGCGGCAGTTCGAGGCCGCGGTGCAAGGGGATTCGCTGTTCGGATCGACGGCCCCGGAGATATTCGTCGGCCGGTCGGGGTATCCCAACGTCTCGACGGGGCTGCTCTCCCCGGTCGATACCGACGCCGCCGCTGCCGGGTTTGCGACCAGCGGCGACTGGTACCAGGAGGGGCTGGGCATCGAGGACGTCCTCCAGCGCCGGACCGGAATGGTCAATTCCACCCAGACAACATCGGTCGACTCGGTCAGCGCCGGGGGCGGAAGAGGCAGTAGCGGGGTTCACGACGTCTGGAACGGCTTCGTCGGCGTCCAGCGTGAAGTCGCTATCGCGGACCATCCCGTTGACGTGGAGGTGGGTCTCGACGGGACTCCCGAGATGGACGTGAGTTTCGACGACGTTGGGACGCCGACGGGGCCGCGGGCCCACGCGACTGGTGCGGACCTGGCAGAGAATCCCCACGTGCCCCGCCCCGTCGAAAAGACGCTGTCGGACGACGACTGGCGCGCAGAGGGCGCGATGGCGTACCTGTACCGCCGTGGGTTCGACGTGTACGACATCAATACGATCCTCTCAGCCGGGGCGCTCGGGCAGGCCAGCGAGCGGTCGCTGGTGCCGACGCGGTGGTCGATCACCGCCGTCGACGACACGGTCGGGCAGTACGTCCGCGGCACGCTCCGCAACGCCGACACCATCGACAAACCGGAACTGTGGTACAACGAGTACATGGGGAACCGCTACTGGGTCGTGCTCGCGCCCGGTCGCTGGGAGTTCGAACTCGTCGAAATGAAAGCCCCCCAGAGCGTCTGGAACCCACGCCCCGAGACGGGCTACTACATGTCCAGTGCTCACGAGGGCTACGATGGCCGGACCGCCTACGTCGAGGAGACTGCGGGGGCGTACTACGCGGCACGGCTCGGCGTCCTCGAACACCTCCAGGAGCGCGCCAAACAGGCGAAGTGTCTGGTGCTGCGGGAGATCACCGAGAACTACTGGGCGCCGGTCGGCGTCTGGCAGGTACGTGAGGGCGTCCGCAATGCCTTTGACGGCGAGCCTGGAACCGCCCAGTCCTTCCGGGAGACGCTGACGGCTATCGCCGACCAGCTTCCCGTCAGTCTCGGACAGTTACGGCGCAAGTCCGAACTCGTCGCCGGGCTTCAGTCACAGTTAAGCGATTTCTAACGGCGACCGAACTCGACAAAAACGGCCGCTCAAGTTCCTGCCGTCGGCACCGCCAGCCATCACTGCTCGTCAGGTCGACGGGACGGCTCAGGTACCATCGGTGTTGTGTGTCGGGATTTCGACGAACGCCGCGGCATCAACTGCTCCCGCACAAACTGGGCACCCAACCACCAGTAGACGCTCTCGAACACCGCCGTCAACCGTTGCACACGCATCACAGTTCGGGCACGTGAAACGGTACTCCGGCATGTACTCAGGCACGGACTGGGATAGCTGAAGGAACTGCCCCCTCAATCTAGAGGGAATATAGGTGGTCTGATGTCGTACCGCCTGAAGAACGCTTCCCCCGTACTACCGCCTCACAGTCGTTCAAACATACCGCCCCAACCCAACGAGCGCATAATCGGTAGCCGGCCCGGAATACCACTGACGTAGCCGGAGAGGATCAGGACTATATAGACCACAATAGCGGTCTTAGGAAGGGTTATTCCGCTCGCCCGGAACTAGTACGCGATGACTGATACGCCCCTGAAGTTCGGATTCGTCTGCGTTCAGAACGCGGGCCGAAGTCAGATGTCCGCAGCGTTTGCCGAACGAGAACGGACGCGTCGTGGACTCGAAGACGCGGTCGAGATCCTGACCGGCGGCACAGACCCCGCGGACGAAGTGCATCCGGAGGTCGTCGAGGCTATGGCAGAACGTGACATCGACCTGTCTGGCCGGGTCCCGCGAGCGGTCTCGGACGACGAACTCAACGGTTGCACCGTCGTTGCGACGATGGGGTGTTCGACGCTCGAACTCGACGCCGACGTCGCGGTGCGTGACTGGGCGCTGGACGACCCACACGGGCAGTCCGTCAAGCGGGTGCGAGAAATCCGGGACGAGATAGAAGGACGTGTCGCCGACCTGTTCGACGAATACGCCGACTAACGGATATCTGACCGGGCGCTGGAGTCAGCGGGACCCGGCGCGTCGACCGAGCAGCCTCGGCCCTTGACCACTGGTTACCACTCGACGTACGTGAGATACTCGACCTGTTCGTACTCCAGTAGCCACGTTCCGTAGCTATCGGTGACATCGAGTCCCTCGTGTTCCCGAATGCGGTTAGTTACTGACCGGAACGCCTCGTCATCCTGAAAGTACCCGCCGTCAATCGCCTCTTCGACCACTTCCCGCTCGGCTTCGGAAAGGCCCGTGAGCGTGAACAGGTACTGATCTCGAACCCGGTCGGCGAACGAGTCGACGCCCGACGTAACCGCGGTCGCCTCGTACCGGTATTCGGTCTCTGTTGTCGTTCGCGAACTGACTCCAACCCGATATCGGTCGCCGTTGTGGACGATAATATCGTACTGCTGCTCCGGAACGAACACTGACCCGTCACCCACTTCCTGGCTGGTACCGTACCCAATACCCACGTCGTACCCGTCTCCGCTGGGCGGGTTGTCGTCTGAAATGATCGGATCAAGGCGCTGGCGGTCCGCTGCCGGTAGCTCCTCGTAAGTGATTTCGCCGATTTCAGCCGTCGAATCAGCCGGGTCGAAATCGATTCGCACCTCGTACACCGTCACTTCGCTGCTCTCAAGTGGCGTCTCCGAAACCTCGTAGAAGGAGTCGCCGATCCGGACCGTATCGGTACGGTCGAACAACTCGGATCGACCTCGGCGCGTCGCAGAGCCGTTTTCGATGGCCGCCGAGACGACCGTGTATTCCGCCGACCCGGGCTCTGGCGAGATCGAAACCTGGTTGGCGATATCGGCCGCTGTCGCGTCGTCCATATCCAGCACGACGGAGGGATGGCCACAGCCGGCGACGGCCGTAGCGAGGAGGGTCGTTCCGCCCACGAGGAGCTGACGTCGTCGCATACAGCTACTGACAGGCAACCGGAAGGAAAGTTTTCTGGGTGTGTTTGTTCGTAGTCGGAATCGTGCAGACACGCCTCACTCGTGAGAACAGCCTGAGTCGTAGTAAACGCCAGACGGCGGTAGGGTCCGCAAGGTCCCCTTGCGAGTTGATAAATACTCCTCTCAACAGAATTTTTCTATTCCGTCGAAATCATCGAACTGCGGCGCTGTGGCTCCGATTCTGGTAAAGCCAAGAACGGGAAGAACTCAGTATGGGCCAACGCGGATTTGAACCCAGTGCGCCCCAACCTGAGCCAAAACCGCCTCACCGCCGTCTTGTGTTCGCAGGAACACCAACGATGGCAGAATTAGAACCACTCAATCCGGCAGACGGAAAGGCGATGTACCTCACTCAACGCGAGTCCGAGGTTTCCGAAAGTACTCGCAAAGCACATGACTACCGATTGAAACACTTCGTCCGATGGTGCGAATTGGAGAACATCGACAACCTCAACGAACTCACTGCTCGGACTATCTTCGAGTATCGACAGTGGAGAAAGCGGGACGGCGATTTGAATCAGGTTTCGCTCAAGACTCAACTCTCGACGCTCAAGATATTCCTCCGATTCTGTGAGTCCATCGACGCCGTCGAGGATGGCCTCTCAGAAAAAATGATGATACCGACCTTGGCCGAAGGGGAAGACACCCGTGAAGGGATGCTCGAAGCAGAGCAGGCACAAGCCTTGCTCTCACACTTGGACAAGTTCGAGTATGCCAGCACCAAACACGCTCTCGTCACGGTGCTGTGGCATACCTCTTGCCGAATCGGTGGCCTCCACTCTCTCGACATCGGCGACTTCGATGCTGAGAGTCAGTCTTTGTCCTTCGAGCATCGGCCCGATACTGGTACCAGTCTCAAGAATGGAGTGTCAGGTGAGCGAATAGTTGCTCTGTCAGCAGAAGTCACTACGATACTGAAAGATTACATCGAGACGAATCACCCGAAAGTAGAAGATGAGTATGGACGTGAACCACTATTTGCGACGGCGGGTGGCCGGTGGCACAAGTCCAATATCAGGCAACGTGTGTACGCCGTGACGAGGCCCTGCTACTACACTGGCGAGTGTCCTCACGAGAGAGACTTGGACCTATGTGAAGCCAATTCCTACGACCAAGCAAGTAAATGCCCCTCCTCAAACCCACCTCACGATATTCGGAGAGGGAGTATCACTCACTACCTGAAAGACGATGTGCCCACTGGTGCGATTAGCGACAGGGCCAACGTATCAGCCAAGATTATGGAGAGGCATTACAACCAGATGAGTGATAAGGAGAAGATGGAGCAACGGAGAGAGTTTTTTGACTAACCGCTCATCTCTCTTGGAAGCACGTGGTTCTGGGTGTTTTACGGACCTCTGGCATATTGTATTCCTATATGGGAAACTTCCACTACCCGTGTCATCTGTCTATGATGAGCGGAACTCGACTTGTCCGAGTCGGTCTATCGTCTCATCGGTGACGACCCACGTATATCCCCGACCCTCTTGTCGCCTCTCGACATAGCCATCATCTGCGAGTTCGTGAAGTCTGTCTCTCACTGTTCGTGGCTCAATAGATACCTTTTCGGCGACATCGCTGGTCCGCCACTTGTCAGGAGCGTTTGATTCCAGCACTTTCACCACCTCGCGTGTACCCTTACTCCAGCGTTTGATTTCACCCCTTGCTTCGACTGGAACCCACTCGGGTAAGGCCGCCGTATGCACGTACACCGTAGTGGGGAACTCGTTTCGACCGAACCGAAGTACTGCTTGGAGCACCTCGTGTTCGCGCATTTGGCGAAGAACTTTGTTCCCGAACTCGCCGTAATCGAGGTCCATCCCTTTGCCGTCACCGCGTTCGACACTCTGGCCAGCGAGCGCGCCCCATCGTTCGACGTAGTCGTCGCCGTAGTGCTGACTCCCTGCGACGATACCAACACGCTCATTCTCAAACTGATTCGAGCCTTTCAGGTTGCCGTAGTGTTCGTCCTTTCCGATAGGGTCGAGCACACCTGCTTGCTCGTACTGTCTGATGGCCTTCGCTGTCGAGATGAGGGCTGGCTCTGTTCCCTTTTGCTCGGCCACCGCTTTGAACAGGAGGCTGTCTTCTTCGGGTTTGACGTATGTCCCGCTCGAATACGTCTTGGTAGCGTCCGTCGTTTGGACGAGGGAACAGCCGAGTGCGTGGGTGAGATAATCCGCCCGTTCCTTGTCCGAGAGTACTTGCTCGTGGCTCAGTCGAGTGTCGACCACGAGTTGCCAGAGGTCGGGTGTCGGCGTCCCATCGAGGGCGATAACACCACTCGTCTCATCCAGCCTCGGTGGTAGGAGTAGGCACACCTCGCCCGAATCTCGGTTCCGTGCCGCCGTTCGGTGATTGCTAACTCCCGCTTCTGCTTCGAGGTCAGCGTGTTCCCACCCATTGCCGAGATTCTCTCCGATGAGGACTGCGTATGTGAGCAGTGGCGCGTAGGCATTGGCTGAGCCACTCGCGTCTTTCAGGACAGGCTCGCCGTCTCGTGAGAGGTCTTCGGTATCGAGCCAGTCGCGGGCGACCTGGCCTTGTTCGGAGTCGCGCCATTGGACCAGTTCGGTGTAGTCCTCGAAACGGAGGCCATCCTGTTCGGAGACGTAGGCTGACACTGCTGATGAAACGATGTTGCCATCGAATTCCAGCAGGAACGAGTCGGCAGGGAACTCGTCGAAGACAGCGACTCGCCCTGCCGTGATGTTCGGGTTGTAGGCGTGCTGGTAGTGGCCGATGAGAACATCGTACTCGTCCGATTCAAAGTCCCACTCCTGCTTGTAAGTGCATTCCTGCCCGTCATCACAGGGGAGCGGCTCACCGAAGTACTGCTCCGCCCACTTGTGAATCTCGCTGGCCATCACTCCCTCGTCGTAGAGTTCGAGCACGTCTTTTTCCCAGTCGTCGCCGTGTTCGCCACGAGCCGTCGGACAGTCTTCGTGGAAGGACGGGAGCCGATGATACGATAGCCCGTTCTCCTCGCACCACTCGGCGTACTGGCCATAGAGGTCGTGTCGAGCAGTGAACACACTGATGGGAGTATCAGTCTTCGCCGCTCCCCGAATGACGCCAGAGCTTTTCCCCATCGCTGGCAGGGCGTCTATCAACGTGTGCTCACCGTTGCGGAGAGCATTGTCTATCTGTCTCTGGCATCGAGTGTGTGCTTCCTCCAGCGTCAGAGCCGCCTCATCGTCCGCAGTAGCGTCCTGCCACTCCCAGTCAGATGGAGATGGAATTTCGGGGAGAGCGATAGATTGTACGCTTCCATCAGGGCGTGGTTGGTGGGTATCCATCCACTCATCCGAAATGAGACCCCGGTTACTCGCCTCCTCATAGACAGCTTGAATCTCATTGTCAGAAAGTTTGCCGTTAGGATTCTCGGGGGAGCGTTTGCCGATATCACACAGCAAATACGTGATTGAATTATAGCCGACCTTCTTTTTGTGGTCGTATGCAAGTTTTCCATCCTCCCTGACCACGAAGTAATTTGTACTACTTCCCGAATGTGAAAGCGGGTTTTTGCCACGATAATCAGCCGAAAGGCGTGGTTCTACTTCGGGTATCGTGAGGTCCGATAGAGAGCCATTGTAATCACCCCTGTCTGTCTCTCCATTCGTGATACTGCTCTGGTCCGAAACCTCGTTGTATCGGTCGTGTTCCTCAACAGGCATTCGACGGTCGGCCAGCTCCTCGAAATCATCTCTGGAGTCAGCGTATCCATCGAGGTCCCCTCCATCTTCAGGTGGGGTAGTGACGTAAGCATCGTAGCCACTCTCGGAGATGAAGGCGGCAGTTGACACCGCTCCTCGAAGGCCTGCCTCATCGTTGTCAGCGACTACCATCACGTGCTCAACATCGTGTTCTTCGAGGATGGCCAGAACTCGCTCGCGGTCGTCCTGCTTGAATTGAGTCGTGACTGGAGAGAGGACTGGCATACCGTGTTCCAGTGCGGTAATAGCGTCGGCCATCCCTTCGACTATCCAGCAGCCTTTGTTTGGGTCGAACTCGTGGATTCCGAAGATGGGCTCCTGTGCTTCAGAAGGACCAGACGTAGCACACTTGACGTACTTGCCTTCGAGAGTCGAGTGGTAGCCAGCCTCTCGTGCGATTGCGTAGGCAGGCTCACAAGCTTTGTCGTAGTAGGGGAAGACGTAGCGACCTTTGAACAGACAGGAGATATCTCCGTTGTCGAATTCGGTGAACAGTCCTGTCGCCAGTAACTCTTCATCACCGTAGCCGCGTTCTTGGAGATGGGTCTTCAGACGGGCAGATTTCGGGGCATATCCCAGCTTGAGGCTATCGATAGTCTCCTCAGACCATCCCCGTATCTCTGTGAAGTATTCTCGTGGCGTTTCGACATCGGCGTCAGCGACCTTACTAATGTCGTGGTCGAGCTGGTCGTGGAAGAACTGGATAACAATACTGAAAACATCATCACTGTCGTCACTATCGACGCTCTGAACCGACTGACCTGCGCTCATTGGTCATCGCCTTTGATAGTGTCTTCAGCGAGTGCGTTGGCTCGTCGGATTTCACGTGATTCCGTTTTGCTTTGCCAGTCGATATGCCATTCATCGAACTCGGAAAGCAGTCGATGCGCTTTATTTTTGAGCTTCAGGAGAGCGGGGGACACGATATTGTAGTCCCCGCCTATTTGTTCGACAGTTGATTCACCGTCACTGTATATGTGGAGGACCCCAACCGAAGAATACTCCTTACAGACCGACTCGATACCGTTAATTATGGCTTTGTATTCCGCGATGAGCGGAGTAGTGCGTCCGTCATATTCGACTTGTCCCTGAATTTCTTCAAGCTCACCAGAATCTCCGTCCTTGATTAGACATCCGTAACCAGCGATTGCATCAGGGTATTTGACGTTTTGACAGGATTCGTCAGCCCATACAGTGACCGTTTTGCCAGTCACCTCGAAGAGAGATGTCTGATGAGTTGAATTAGTCATTCCGACTCCCCCTACTTATTTCCAGACCAGTCTTTACCGAAACTTTTATATTACTTGAGTTGTTACTATTACTTAGAGTCATTTTTGACCTCCATTCTGAGCCAGCTAGTATAATAGCCGGTTCAGAATCTCAGTTTTCGGAAGATGCCCCCGTAACCGCGTCTGTGGTCCGAGTATTGTGCAGGACTTGACGCAGTGCGTGACCAATCACGTGACCGTGAGGGATACTCTCCTCACCGTAGAGTGTCTGTTTAGTCTCTTCTACCAGGGCTTTCTCTTCATCTGAGAGGACAATTGTATTATTTCGTGTCATTATTTATCTTCTTATTGATTGGTTTGAAACCGCATACCGCCGACCAGAATCAACGCTGGATATCAACCTACATAGTGCCCGAACCGGCAAAATAGAGTCGTCCGATTCGTGCTCACCGATTTACCAACCGGTACTCAATCTCTTCGTATTAATATATAGGGCCTCCCCCTATTTAAACTTTTTGGTTAACTCACTGGTTCCGATGGTATTTGCCTCCAATGTCTTTTGCGGAACTTTGGCGTATTGTCTTCTTATATGGGATATTTCCGCAACCCCACGTGCTTCTTCGAGAGATGAGCGGCTCATCGTATCTGCCACAAGCAGAGAGCCACTGCGTGGGGAACTGGACTTGAAATGATACGAAACAACCCTACGGTTGTTTTTGAGGCGTGTCCTGTTCCCTTACCCGAAGTGACTCTTAGTTCGATGACTACAGCTCGTCTCCTATCGATGTTCAGGACAGCGGCCTTTAAATAGCATTTGCCCATCAGCTAAGATACCGACCATCTGGCCACTCACCCAACCATCTTGTTCGACATCACCGAGAGCATCCGCGTATTTCTGATGATAGCAGGAACCACACCCACACGTCAGGAGGAATCCATCGAGCATAACCTCATCAACAGCGAACTCGAAGGCAGCGTACTCGTCTTTGTTTTGTTCACGAGTCGGTGTCTGGTCTTGCCTGTCCAGTGGAACACCGAGGCCTTCTCGAAGCTCAGGAATCGTCTCCTGAGTGTCATTGAACGAGTGTGCTGGACAGTACGCTTCCTTGAGAGTGGTTCCGTCTGTGAGAATCTTATCTTTCCGACTCAGTTTTGTCCAACCGCTCTCTCCGACTTCTCCGAGATGGTCGAACTCAGCTTCGTGTTCACATCCGTCAACGGGACAGATGAGCTGGAACCCATCGTCTTCGGGTAGTTCGCTTAGTGGTGTCGCTTCGAAGTCGACCACGTCGAAGCCTGCGTGCCACGACTCAGACTCACTCATTCGCCGACACCTCGGACTGGCCGCTCTCGTTCTGCGAATCATACAGCATCCGCTCTGCGTGTAGGTATTCTGCTATCATTGGTTATTAGACGCCCGAGTTTTTTCGTCGAGGCGTACTACTCTATAGGACGGATGGGCACTTAGTATTAAGGATTTGATGGATACTGAGAAGGAATACGAACCACTTTCTCCTCCGGCGGTTTTTCGCATCCGAATTTCCTGAGAGGACCCAAAATAGCTTTTACAGGGCTTCTAGCCCTACATAAGAAAATTTATACTAAACAATGATGGCCTCCGATTTTTCGGGAATGACATCCACTACAATAAGAATCCTGCCATTTCCGGAGGTGAGTTCATTGGCCGCTATCCTTGGCTGCATAGGGTGTATCCTATATATGCATATAGTGCATATTTAGAGGGATTAGCAGGATTCGGCCTAATTCTTGAGGGAGCTGGATTAACCGGACCGCATTTGAGACGAGAAGAAATTTGGGAGTAACCGACTTTTTGTTCAATAGTTCATATCATGTGGATAGTTAACAAGCCCCATTAATCCCATCTCAGCGAGGGGTAGGTCCGCGAAAGGGGTGCGCTTGAATAATATACGATTTTCCTTTCGTTCGAATAAAAATAACTAATCTGACACAAGCTGCTCTGTCTTAATCGCCTTCTCCGAGCGTCCAGACTTGCGATGCGGCGATTTTCTTCCGCTTGACCTTTCTATCATCAGCCAGTTTCTTGAGTCTCATATCGGCATTACGGCGCGTACATCCCACCTCATCAGCTACTTCTGAAGTTGATGCAGGTGCGTGTTCCTCGACTGCATCAAGGAAATCCGAATCCGAATACTGTCGACGTGGGTCTTCATCGTCGGTCATATCAGACTGTTCTAATCGAAGCTCAATAAGATTTCCTACTATGGGAAAGGACTAAGTGTCTTCCGACTATAGGAAAAGATGAGAAGGACACCTCTCTTTGGGGCATATCGCTCGGAAAATGCCCGCCTGTTGTAGCAGGCGGACGGTGGCCTTCTTTGGAGCAGAAAGCCAATGCCAACTACGCAAGCCGACGACCAAGAACTTACCGAACAGCATATCGAACGCCTGCGGAAACTCCCCGGTTTCCGTCTTGATGCAGGGATGCCGTGCCTGTGTTCCATCGAGGCAATCACGACGACCAAGAAGCGAGGGTACAGCGATTCGCTGATTTTCACCCACAGATGTAGTGAGTGCGGAAACGAGTTCACCACCTTCATCGAGGGCTAACGATGTCGGAATTAGCCCCTTCCGAAGTAGTCGAACTACTGGATGCAGATACGACGGTCGAGAAACGCGCCCAGTGGGAAGGATTCGAGTTCACCCTACTCGAAGATGGCGATGTTGAAGTTGTTAACGGCTCTCACGATGAGCCGGAAGAACACACCTACACGGTTCACGTCCAAGGCGGCATCCCGTCAGACTGCACCTGTCCTGCATTCGAGTATCAGGACGGAGCCTGCAAGCATATGGTGGCTGTCACAATTCGAGAGCCTGTCCTCGAAGCAGCGACGGCAGAACCCACTCTGAAAGCAGATGGTGGCGTAACGATCGAAGCAGTCGAGGGCGACCACTCCGATGAGCGACCTGAGGACTGCGACTGTGGCGAGTGGAATCAGGGTCTCAACCTTCCCTGTTGGCCCTGCTACCGTGACGGCTTCGAGGAGCCGAATCCGAACGTGGAGGAAGAGGAATGAGTCGGTCGAATCCTGCAAAGGAACTCAACGGTATTCGGTCGGGTCACATCTGCGACCGGTGCAACAAGCGCGTTCGGACTGGCGACCTCGTGCGAGCGTATGCGACCCACTACGACCGAGACGGGTGGGTACTCCGACGAGTGTGGTGTGATGAGTGTGGCGAGACGACTATCCAAGAAGAGACAGACGGAGCCGATGAGGTGATTGTCGAGGCAGTTTTCTGGGACTATCGGCTCGTCTCGGTCGAAGTGACAGCCGCCAGTCTTCGATAGAGACACGAGGGCGGTTCTTTTTCCGGAAGTTTGGCATATTGTCTTCCCATATGGAGAATTTCCGCAATCCACGTGCTTCGTTGGGAGATGAGCGGTTGGGCTGATTTGCTCTGTCACCCAGTTTGAAGAAGGCACACCACGCGCATCACCGAAAAGAAAAATACGATTGTGACAAGCTTTCGGATGAATTTCCCCGTTAACCTTGTGTCCGTGACGGTAAAAATGCTACTGAGGGAGTACTAACTACTATGTAATATGGAGACAAGTTAGATTCAATGGTAACAACAGAGGATAACGCTAATCGGAAACTTATTGAGACAAAAGAGGTATTTGACCCATCGCCATCTGATTTTTTACCGAGTGACGCAGTTGTCAAACTGACATTTCATACTAAAACTAAGGGGTTCGATGTGTCGGGAAATAAATGGCATAACCACAAGAATGTGTATTCGATATTTACAGACTCAAATCTATATATTGTAAGTGCTGACAAGCCTGCCGACGAATATCTCAAAATACCATACGGCACTGTTTCAAGCTATAGCCATTCAACTCCGACTTTTCGAAATTATCAGGTTATTGAGTTTGATGCAGGGTCTGATTCACATACGCTCTACCTGAAATCGTCTGTGGGTGAGAAAGCGGTTGAAAAAGCGATGGATTTGTTGTCTTTAGAACAACCGAACCAGATTATCTCTGAAGGAAAGATTCAGGACCTCTATATGACCTCTCGGCAAAAAGAATTAGACGCAGAATATGTAGATGATTTCTATTATGCGGAATACAATTTTGATGAATCAGGTGACACCCTCGAATCAAATAATATTTTCCACAATGCACAGAATGATGCCCGAGAAACAATGTTCAAAACCGACAGAATTGAAATCCGTGGTAGGAATAGCATCAATTATTCGGATATAGTTGGAATGATTGAAACACGTGTTGTTTTAAATACGTATGAAATCGAAGATACAATTCAGGGTTCAGCAGTCGATGGAGCGTGTATACTAACTGAGCAAGGGACGATAATCCATATAGGATACTTAACTGATATAAACGCTTCCAAGTCTTGGCCAGATGAATTAACAGATTTTGTAGTTTCCAAATCTAAAATACGACACCCAAATGAGCTGGACGCGCACGCTGAAATTGTTAGCGATAAACCGGGAAAAATAAAACATATTTTTGTTAATCCATTTTCTCATAGCCTAGACCCCGAATTGAAAGTGGAAAATTGGACCACTGGTGACGAACAAATCAATGCTAGTATTGATGCAGAATCAAAGTCCAAAGGAAAGTCCTCAGGAATCGAGGTAGGACCATTTAATCGTGGGAAATCCAAGTCTGAGGGTTCAATTAGCGGAGAAATATCTGGAGAAATAAAAGATAATACATTTACTGCTCCAATAAGGGCTTGTTTCTCTTATAATGATAGAATAGTTGTGGACTCTGGAGTCAAACTAGAGCTATTGTATTCGGAAATCAAGAGAGTGTCAATAAAATACCACGAATTTCGAGAAGGTACGAGACAATCTGTTGGTTTTATAGTTGAAACTGATAACAATTCATATCATATAGACACGGGTACATTTATTAGCCTAGACAGCGAGAAAATTGAAGAAATTCAAGGTGAGGTTGAGGAGCGGAAATCTGGTCAGGGAAGCGCTCATTCAACCACTACTAAGTCAACTGGTGATGGTAACTCCAACGATGAGCCTACTGAAAAGTTGATGGATTTAAAAAAGCTTCTTGAAGAAGATGTTATCACTGAATCGGAATTTGAAGAAAAGAAATCAGAAATACTGAAAGAATTCTAAGATGTAGGATGATATCCTCTTTGATATTGGAGCAATTAGCAGAAGACTTTGCCTCAGTGATTCCTGCCATAGATGCGGAGGTAGACCACGACCGATGGCAAGCAGGTATCGGTCCCTTCGAGGAGGAGAACCAAGTAGAGATGCTTCGAGATGCTGTTAAAGCCGACACCAGCTACTCCATCGAGACGGAAACTCCATACCTCGATGGAGGGCAACGGGTTGACCTATTCATCGAGAGCGAGGAAACAAAGATTCCGGTCGAGGCGAAGCTCCTTCGGTTCCGCTACGATAACGGGAATATCGACCCGAACAGCTTTGCCAAGGTGTTCAGTCCCTTCCCCGAACGGACGACATCAACGCTCCTCACAGACGCTCAAAAACTCTACGAGGCAGTTTTTGAGGAACACGGTGGACTACTTGGCCTCTACTACGAGCCGGTTAATGAGTCCTACGAGCGGATGAGTCCCGAAGCTGTCGCTGAAAAGTTCGCTCTCGATGTCGAGTACTGGTACGACTTTGAGGTTGAGACGAGGAACGTAGCTCACTTTGATGGGCTACGTCATCCCGTTCATCAGCAAGGGGCTATTATTACGTGGGAAATCGTTGACCCAATGTAACAATGCGGACACCACCTGAAGGTATCGAGGTGGGTGATTCCCTCACTCAAGACGAAATCGAAGATGCGTACAACACTGGCTTCGGCTATCGTATTTCAGGAATCAATCCACGTCGTGACGACCACGACCGACGATATATTCTCCTCTTCGCCAATGAGGACGGGCCCTACGGCGATTCGGTTACACAGGGCCGATTCGAGTATATAGGTGAGGGACTAGAAGGGGACCAAAGTGAAGATTCACCAGGAAACTCTACGCTCATCGACGCACGAACGTCGGACCTCCCAATTCACTTCTTCTACAAGCGAGCCGAGGAAGCAGACTGGGAGTATCAGGGACTCATCGATGTGATTGATTACGACTTCCAAGAGCAGGATGGTAGAGAGGTTCTCGTATTCACGCTTGAGCATCAGGAGCAGGAGGATGAGTCCGAACCCTCGGCAGAGGAGATAGAAGAGGAACGTAGTCAACTCCAGCGAGCCACTGAATCAGAGCCTCAGCTCACAGAGGACGAAGAGCAGTACACAGAAAGCCGACGTCGGGCAAGGGATGCAGCCTTCACGCAATTAGTCAGAGACACTTACGATGAGCAGTGTGCTATCTGTGGAAGTGTGAGAGAATCGCCCGACGGGAATCCAGAAGTTGAGGCCGCGCACATTTATCCGAAACGAGATGGGGGCAGTGATGACGTGAGAAATGGGATTGCTCTCTGCAAGCTCCACCATTGGGCCTTCGATTCAGGGTGGCTGTCTCTTACTGATGACCACGAGATTTTGGTGACAGAAGTTCCCGACCGGAACGGCTACCACGAGTTTAAGCAACTCGAAGGCAGACAGATACGGCTCCCTGACGAAGAGGATGCGCAACCGCATCCAATGTTCCTCGAAGAACACCGACGCCTTCACGGATTCACCAATGCCTGAAATCGGACTCGTCAGTTGCGTCAAGACGAAGCAAGAAGAGCCTGCCCCTCCGAAGAACCTCTACACCTCTGACTACTTCAAGAAGATGCGTTCCTACGCCGAGCAGTACCACGACGACTGGTGGATTCTCTCGGCCAAGCACGGCCTGCTTGACCCAGATGGCGACCCTATCGAACCATACGATGAAACACTCAGTGGCGCGAGAGTAGCGACAAAGCGGGAGTGGGCGGAGAGGGTAGCCAAACAGTTGGACGAGCAAGGGCTACTCTCCGAGGATGTGACGCTCGTATTTCACGCGGGGAAAGACTATTATGAGGAGCTACTCCCACTCATCAAGAATACAGGTGTTTCAATCGAAATACCTGCAGAGGGATTACAAATCGGAAAGACAAAAACTTGGTACAAGGAGCGGTTATGACTAACAAGACTGAACTTGAAGAGAAAACCGACGAATTAGTGCGCGAAATTGAGAAAATAACTGGTTCTCTGTACGAAATAGGGATGCAAAGTTCAAACAGCATATGACTGAAAAAGGAAAAAATAATAAATCTCATCATAATAGTGGCCTCGGTTGGGAGTCAAAAATTGAGGAAATGAAGTTATTAGTAGAAGAGAGGCGGCATTTAGATAGACTTTCATTCACAGGATTTTATTTAACAATAATATTTATTGGAGTTTTTATAAATGCTGGAATTCAATTAACCACAAATAAAAACTATTTATACCTGTCATTATTATCAGTTATATCCTCGATAATAGTCTTTATAATAATTAATTGGATGTCATCTATTGACCAATATGCTCATGTCCTTATTCGAAGAATTGAAAACTTGGAAAGAGAAATTAATGGTGAGTATGAAATAGATTTTAAATATTTACAAAGTCAGAGACAGATTAGTTCGGACATACGTTTGACCGGCCGAGGTACAAATGAAATATCAACATACGATGACAAAGGACATAATATTATTTCCAACCTGAAAGCCCGTTTTTATGAGATATTGAAGAAATTTCAAAAGAAGAGCATTTCAGATGTCGCACCAGTGTTTCTCACCCTGTGCGTTCTTTGGTTCCTTGTATCAGTAATTTGGTTACTATTACAGTTATTATAAATTTTACTATTCTATTTCAAATATGTTTACAGGCCTGATATATAAACCGGAAAGATTTTTTTGTTTGAATGATAAATTTAGCCGTGATGAAATCCCGGCTATTCAATTCCGTCATTGTCCAGCATCCTAAAAAAACGGCTGCTGCACCAGCCTTGATATCTTTTGCCGCCTGTACAGCACCGTATTAAATACGACAGAGGTAGAGTATCATATCATAATGAACCTCGGTTGAGTGCCGATATGGTAATCTGTATCGGAACGTCTAAAGCCAAAGATTATCAAAATCAGCTACTCTGGAGAGTTGGCGCTGTGGCAAAAGAAGGAAATGGCAGAAAAAGACTTCTACGCTCTCGGCTGGTTTGACCTCGACTGGTCCGAGTGGACCCCACTCGACACAAACTCCTTGTCCGACGTTCCCAAAGAAGCAGGACTGTACCGTATCCGTCACCGGCAAGACGAGCGCACCCGTCTCGAATACATCGGTGAGTCCGGTGATACTCGAAGACGGATACAGAGCCTTGCCAGAGGAACCTACGCAGAGGAGATGCCCTACCGTGACCCGCATACTGCGGCACCGTGCCTGTGGGCAGTTCGAGATAACGTTGGCTCTGCACTCGAAGTCTCACACACCACTCCCCCGAAGGCAGAAGATGAGCAACATCGGAAGGGGATAGAAACGGCTCTCATCGCCCTTCATCGACGCGAGACGAATCGTAGCCCGACAGCAAACTTCGGTCGAATCATTGACGGCTACAAGCAATCCTCCTACAGCTACAACGACCCTGCGTACAAGGGTGGCCGCCTCGAATCGGGCGAGGACGAACCTAATTCTGCGAGTGGTGTCCAGCCACCCGACTGGCAGAATTGGCGTGAACCACTGGCCCGAGACTGGATGAGCCTCGAATGGTCCGAACCGTACCGACTTGCAGAACGCCTCGACACTAACCCTCCCGACACGGGAATCTACCGTATCTGGTACGAGGGGCAGGATTCGACCTTGGCATACATCGGAGAATCCAGCAATATCCCCTCACGGCTCTACAACCACGAGCAAACCTACGGTGAGGACGCGCTCTTTGCCTACGCCGAGCGGAGTGACCTCGATGCCTCTCACAAGCGCGAAGAAATCGAGACTGACCTCATCGGAGCGTACTACCTCGAAGTTGGGGAAGCGCCATTCGCACAGTTTGGGCATACGGAGAACGTCCCTTCGTGACCGTATCTCTTTGATACAAGTCCAACCTGGAAATATATAATGATTTTGCCATATTTTTCGAGATAGAAAACGTCTACCCTGAGTTCAGGAGCTCGTGTTACCGTGACTGGTGTGTTGGACTCTGATTGAACTACCGCGCTTTATGTTAACGACTAACGTGATGTCTATCTATGGAGAATCCCGAAGTCGCGATGCGGGAGTTGGCATCGTATTCCGAACAGTATCAGCTTGAGATTTTCGATGAACTGTTAGGTGAGTTTGGACTGTCACGGAACAATATCATAGAAGCAGACAGATGTACCGCATTGAAATTCTTCTACCGACTTTATGGATTCAACAGACAGGGTGCGCCAAGGAGGTATCCACATATCGCTGTTTCAGGTGTTGAAGATGTGGCTGAAGGGATTAATCTCTCCTCAGACGAACTTTGGACATATTTTAAAAAAGGGTGCCAGAAAGAGGATATCGGTATTAATCCTGCAAATACTAAGGGCGTCATCAAAGATATTGTCGAGCTGGTGAATAGAGAGGGGAATCTCTTTGACTGGGTGCAGAGAGAAGTAGCCTCATCAGGTCGGCTCACGACTCCTTACACGGAGGTTATTTCAGCTAAAGGAATCGGACCGAAGATTACGCGATTTTTTTTACGTGATGCGGTTTGGGTGGCTGATATGGAATCTGAGGTCGTTCAGCGAGACAGACATTATATCCAGCCAATTGATATTTGGGTGAGACGTACCGCTGAGACACTCTGGCCACGACTGAGCGGAGATAGGATATCAGATGAAGATATCTCAAGGCGCATTGCAGACGCATGTGAGACCCATGGAATTTCCAACGCCGAATTTAATCAGGGAGCGTGGTACTTTGGTGCAAAGGAGATGCAAGGAGATGAAGAGCGGACAAGGGAACGGATTCGCAATATGAGTTTATGTCCCGAATGCGGCAAAAATGTCAACTTCGATGAACCCGTTTTCTGTCCGTATTGTGGCACAGAATTGTAATTTATTCTCTCCTCCCTCAGATGAGAGCGTATTACTCGGTTCGATTGTTGTTGATTCCCCGATGTGTTCGCTTACCTCCTCGGTCCAGTCGTTAGCCTTGATGATGTACCAGATAACCGCTCATACTTGAGGGAGGCACACGGGTGGTCGTTTTCCGGAACTCTGGCATATAGTAATCTAATACGGGAAACTTCCGCAACCCTGTGATTCTCCAAGTGATGAGCGGTTACATTCGTGAAGCAACTCTATTACTGGTGCAAGGGCGACCAGCAGTTGATGGACGACTGCTTCCGTGCCTCTGGTCGGTTGCGTCCGAAGTGGGACGAGGTACACTCCGCTGACGGAGCTACGTATGGGGAGATGACCATACGGAAGGTCTGTCGAACGAACAGTGACACCTTCGGAGGGAGGTACGTGGAGCGAGAGTAGGTGTTTGAGAGTGTGGTCACTCCACTCCCTCCCTGTGTTATCTCGTCGGTCATCAACCGAGGCACACGGGGTGTTTCCCATATACGCCATCACTTGTTCAACCCCTACATACAACACTACGACAATCGGGCTATTCCAGCATCTGTCTTGAGCCACGAAAGCCTCATACACCAACAGTGGTAACAACACACATATGGGTAGGAGTGAATCGGAGACAGATTACGAATGGACGTATTATGAATTAAGTGATGACTCCGACCCCGTTTCTACTTTTAATAGGTTTATAAAAGAAGAATCACTTAGAGAAAGACTCCAGACTGAACTAGTTCCAGTCGATTTAACAAACGAAAATGAAAAACTTGAGGAAATTCTATCAGAACCTCCGTGGGAAAAATCGTCTACAGATGACGAAGACTATTCTCCCAAAAGTGACAAAAACCCAAAAATTAAGATAAACGACATTTGTGATAAACATCAGGATTCGAAACAGTGGTTTAACAGACAAGATTTGGCAAGGAAGATTGAAATCCTCAACTCATTACAAGAAGGAGAACTTGAAGCAGATGATTCTGTCCCAGAGGGCATTATGGAGTGGTTTGTTGACTTATCTGATGCTATTGGCGATATGAATAATTCGATAGAGAATCGGGTAGATATATTACAAGAAGTAGCGTTTGAAAATGAAGTAGTTGCACTCCAGTTCTCGGAAATATCTCAGCCATCAGCAGCGCCAAAAGCGGATTTCATTCTAAGAAACCCAGAAACAATTGTCTTAATATTGCAAACAGGGTACATACTGATAGAACTTGTTGAGAAACAATACAAATACAAACCACATAAGAAGATTAGAGAGAAATCACTCAACATAAAATCAAAACTAGAGGAGAAAATGGAAGGCTCAATCGACAAAGAGGTGGTTGGAAAACCGAAGGTCCGAGATGAAATGCAATCCACCTTGGATGAGTATCACGAAGACTAACTCCGTGCTATTCTGCTTCATCGACTTCTCCATACAATCCTATGACAATCGGGCGAGTTCCACGAAGTTGTTACCGAGATACGAGTTCCTCTCGGTGAAGCCTCTCACAGACCACCGAGCGCATATGTCTGGTTGCAGACTGTGACCGCAGGGTAGCACAGTGGTGCTGTCTCCATAGGGATATTCCGAGATAGCACCTATGGCGAAGTCAGTCTCCCTCAGTCCGAGAAGGCTTGCTCCACCAACTCGTCTGCCTCCCAGTTTTCCTCTCGTGGAATGTGCTGTATCTCGAATTGCTCGAACTCGTCAGCCAGTTCCTGCACGCGGTTATGTAGTGGACGGAGTTCTTGCTGGTTCACCCCGTACTCACCACGAACCTGCTTCACGATTACCTCGGTGCATTCCTTCTCGGAGGCAAGTTCCAATCCTTGGATGAGGGCGCGATACTGGGTTCGGTTGTTGGTTGATTCCCCGATGTGTTTGCTCCTCTCCTCGGTCCAGTCGTTAGTCTTGATGATGTACCCGATAGCCGCTTTGTCCCTCGAAGAAGCACGTGGGGCAGGGGTAGTTTTGCGGAAGTATGACGTATAGTATTCTGATATGGGAAAGTTCCGCAATCCCTGTGCTTTCCTGAGATGCGAGCGGATGATACCAGCAGAGTAGCCGATAGCCCGATTGGTGCGCGGGCTGTTGTTGTTATCTAACACGGAGCTGGAAGCAACCTTCGACAAAGGTCAGAATTGTACCCACCGAAAGGACTAGGTTCCCCAAGCGCATATCAACTATTGCAGAACGCAAGACGCCAGTGTGGCCGAGTAGTGACCTGTTGAACTCAGTGGTTCAATGGAATCACTCAAGTCTTGGTTAAGTTCCGAAATTGGGAGACAGAAGGCGTCAGCCTGCTGTTGCCGTGTCACCGAACGACGTGAGGTGACAGTATGGGCCAACGCGGATTTGAACCGCGAACCTCCCGGTTATCAGCCGAGCGCTCAACCTGATTGAGCTATTGGCCCAACGCATTCAGTTGTACCCGAGGGGTATTGAAAAGGGTAACGTTTCGCGGCCGGTTGGGGATGTGAAACCGCGTCAGGGCTTCAGTTTTCGTCGTTGTCTTCGAAGTCGACATCGGTGGCGTCGTTGGGATCGAAAGAGGTTCCGGAGCCGGAACCGGAGCCCGGACCGGGGCCGTCCTCCGGGCCGGTCGGCCCCTGGCCAGTCGGGCCGCCGTCGTCGTCGGGGAAGCCGCCGATGTACACCTGGCCGCTGGCGAAGCCGCCGGTCTTGGCGTCGATGTAGGGCCGGACGACCCAGCGGCGCGTGGCGGCGCGGACGGGGTACCGGGTGAACGGCACCGCGAGCAGGAGGCCGACGAAGTCCGTCACCAGACCGGGGGTGAGGAAGAACGCGCCGGCGGCGATGAGGAGACCGCCGTCGATGAGTTCGTCGGTCGGGAGTTCGCCGACGGCGAGCCGCTGTTGGATCTTCCGGAGCGTCGCACGGCCTTCGGCGCGGACCAGCAGCATGCCGACCAGCGCCGTCAGGACGACGAGCGCGACCGTCACGAGCGCGCCGAGGAACGGTATCGCGACCGTCACCAGCAACACGATGTCGAACAGCGGGATGAGCAGCAACAGCCCGATGACCCGGAGCATACCACTGCTTGCAGGCCCGCCCCCAAACGCCTTTCGAGAGCGGGACCGGGCTGTTGGCCGACCGGGGTAGCGGGTCAGCGTTCCCGCAGTCGGACCTCGATAGGCTCTGTGGGACTCAGCGTAATCTGCATCGCCAGCGACAGCGGGGGTTCGGTGACCGCCTCGACAGCGTACTGCTGGGCAATGGTCGCCAGCGCGAGTTTGGCCTCCATCCGGGCGAAGCGCATCCCGATACAGTGGCGCGGGCCGCCGCCGAAGGGGTAGTAGGCGTACTCCGGGAGAGACGCTTCGAGGTCGTCGTTCCACCGTTCAGGGCGGAACGCGTCGGGCGCGTCGTACCAGCGCTCGTCCCTGTGGACGAGCCACTGCGGGAGGGTGAGCTGTGCGTCCGGGGAGAGTTCATACCCGCCGAGTGTCACCGGCTCCGTCGGCTGACGGAATACGGTGAAAGCGGGCGGGTACAGCCGCAGGACCTCGTTCAGCACGGCGTCGAGATACGGCAGTTCGAACAGGTCCTCGGGCGTCGGCTGGCTGTTCCCCAGCGTCGCGTCGAGTTCCTCGTGCAGGCGCTGCTGGCACTCGGGGTTGTTCGCCAGCAGGAACCAGGCGTAGGTCAGCGTCAGCGCCGTCGTGTCGTGCCCGGCGACGAGGAAGGTCAGCAGCTGGTGGCCCAGCCGCTCGCGGTCCATCGTCTCGTCGTCGAGCGAGAGCAGCAGGGAGAGCACGTCGTCGCGGGCCTCGCGGGCGCTCGCGTCCTCGCGCTGGCGGGCGGCGATAACGTCGTCAAGCGTGGACTGGAACTCGGCCAGCGAGCGATTGACCGCCCGGTTCGTCGGCGTCGGGACCCACAGCGGGAGGTATGCCGACAGCGACCGCGGGTCCAGCCGCTTACGCAGCGCGTCCAGCAGCGGCTCCAGCGCGTCCGCAGTGGTCTCGATGTCCACGTCTAACAGCGTCTTCCCGAGGATGTTCAGCGTCAACGACTGCATGTGCGGGCGCACGTCGATGCGCTGGCCGTCGGCCCAGCCCGTCGCCGTCCGGTCGGCGAACGCGGTCATCGTGTCGCCGTAGGCGGCGATGCGCTCCCGGTAGAACGCCGGCTGGAGCGCCGTCCGCTGGCGCTGCCACTCCTCGCCCTCCAGCAGAAACAGCCCCTCACCGATGAACTGCCCGAGGGTATCCTGGAGGAGGCGCCCCTTCTCGTAGGCATCAGCGTCGGTTACCAGCACTTGCTCGACGAGATCGGGATGGCAGACGAAACAGCCCGTCGTCCCGGCGACGTTGTACCCCACCACGTCGGCCTCGTGAGCGCCGGCGCGGTCATAGAACCCCAGCGGGTCGCGCAACATCGCAACGGTGTTGTCGACGAACGGGATGCGACCGAGACTGGGCGGCTGGTCACCCGGTGTGACCGGCTCCGGTAGTTCGGGAATCGCCTGCTGGGTATCCATCGTCGTCGCTTGTGCCGCCCCGCCAATCGGTCTTTCGCCGAGAGTGAGAGGGCCTTTGTACGCCCACCGCCCAGACCTGGTATGGACGAATACGCACGCGACACCAAGGTCGAGTGGCGCGAATGGGGCACAGCCCCGTTCGAGGACGCCGCCGAGTCGGGGAAGCCGGTACTGCTGGCGCTGACGGTCCCGTGGAGCGCCGAATGCCGGGCAATGGACCGAGGCACGTATGGCGAGCCACGCATCGCGGCCAACATCAACGACGGGTTCGTCCCGGTCCGGGTCGACGCCGACCGCAATCCGCGGGTCAGAGAGCGGTACACGATGGGCGGGTTCCCGTCGACAGTGTTCCTCACCCCAGAGGGCGAGGTCATCACCGGCGCGACGTTCCTCGGGCCGGACGGGTTCCGCGGTATTCTAGACTCCGTGCGTGAATCGTGGGACGCACAGGGCGCGGCGGCGGGCTCTGTCCCCCGGCAGTTACAGGACGAATCGCCGCCGGCCGGCGAGCTCCGCCCGCGCATCGAGGAGCACATGGTCGAGCAACTACTGGGTGCGTTCGACGACGAGTTCGGCGGCTGGGGAACCGACGTGAAGTTCCCGCTCCCGCGGACTGTCGAGTTCGCCCTCGTCCGGGCGCGGGACCAAGCCACCCGGACACTTGAAGCGATCCGCACGCACCTGCTTGACACATACGACGGCGGTTTCTTCCGGTATTCGACGGAGCGCAACTGGGGGAACCCCCGGCGAGAGAAACTGCTGGACGAGAACGCCGCCCTGGTACGGGCGTTCGCGCACGGCTACCGCTACACAGGAACCGAGGCGTACCGGGACGCCGCCCAGCGGACCGTCGACTACCTCACGACGACGCTGTGGGCCGACGACGCGTTCGCGGCGAGTCAAGCCGGTTCGGACGAGTACTACCGGCTGGAGCCGAGCGAGCGCGAGGGGACGGTGTCTCCGAACGTCGACGAGACGGTGTTCGCCGACCGCAACGGGCTCGCCATCGATGCCCTGCTGTGGGTCGCTGCCTACACCGACGACGAGCGCGCCCGGCAGTACGCCAGTCGCGCCCGCGACGCCGTCTGTGAGTCGCTCGTCGACGGCGGCGAGGTGGCCCACTACGACGGCGCGGACAGCGACACCGGCCTGCTGCTGGACCAGGCCCAGCTCCTCCAGGGCCTGACGACGAGCTGGCAGGTCCTCGGCGAGCCGGGGCCGGCCAGAGCTGTCGCCGACTGGACCATCGAAAACCGCCGGCAGGACGGCGGGGCGTTCCGCGACGGCCCCGCCAGCGGAGCGGGGCTCTGTAACCGCTCGCTCCATCCGCTTGACGCGACAGTGGAGCTGGCCGACGCACTGATCGACCTCGCGGCGCTCACCGGCGAGGACCGGTACCGTAACGCGGCGCTTTCAGCTGTCGAGTCCTTCGCCGGCGCGGCCGAACGGATGGGCGTCGAGGTAGCCGGCTACGCCACCGTCGCAGCCCGCCTCCAGCAGCCCCAGACGCTCACGGTCGGCACCGAAGCCGGAACGGACCTCCACCGCGCGGCGCTGCGACTGGCCGACCACGAAACCACCGTCGTTCCGGAGCCGGACGGCGACGGCACGGCGCGGCTCCTCGACGGCGACGCTATAGTCGCCGAGGGCGCGACACCATCCGAACTCGAAGGCGCGCTGACCGGCGAACACTGACAGGAACAACGGCAGCAAACGTGGACAAACGGTAAACGCCCGATAAGTTTTTGCACGCGTACCCTGATGTACGGGTATGTCCAGTCTCAGAGACCTCGGACTCTCCGAGTACGAAGCCAGAGCGTACCGGTCGCTGCTGGAAACGGGGCCGACAACGGCCAAGGAACTATCCCGGGCCAGCGACGTGCCGATGGGCCGAATCTACGACGTGCTCAACAGCCTCGAAACGTACAACCTGGTCCGCAGCCAGACCGCCAGCCGACCCAAAAAATACGTCGCGGTCGAGCCGGATACGGCCCTCGACCGCTTGCTCGAGGACAAGAAACGCGAACTCCAGGAGAAGGTGGGCCAGTACGAGGACATCGTCGACGACCTCTCGTCGCAACTGGAGTCGGCAGATCCCGTCGAGGAGCCGTTCTGGACGGCCGCCGTCGGCCCCAACGACTCGCTTGACCTGTTGCTTGAACGGCTGGCCGCCGCCGACGACGAGATCATCATGGTCGGCTCGGCACCCGCCCGGCAGGTGGACATTCTCTCCGGCACCGAGCGGATCGTCGACGAACTCGAAGCGGCGTTAGAGCGGGGCGTGGACGTATCCCTGCTCGTCAGACCGGACCTGTTCGAGAGCCTTCCCGAGGAAGCCAACCGGGAGTACTACGAGCGCCTCTTCCACTACGACAACTACAGCGCCCGCGCCAGCCCGAACATCAGGACCACGTTCGAGCTACTGGACGGCGTCGAAGTCTGTATCGAGGTCCCGCATCCCCTCGGCCGCGAGGAGACCTTCGGCGTCATCGACATGAAAGACTCGGATTTCACTGCCGATATCAACAAGGCCTTTGAAGAACACTGGGCCGAAGCGACGCCGGTCGGGCCGCCGTAACTGGTAATCAGAGAGCTAGAATCACAGCCAGCGACCGCGATATCGCGGGTCGCTACGCTCCCCGCTCAACGTCCCGAGGACTTCGCTGCGCTCAGTCCTCGCTAACTTCCTGCCGCAGATCGCCCAACTGCGCCACACGCTCGGCGTGGGCGTTGTGCTGGTGGATGGACTCGTCGTTGGACTGTTTCATCGTCACGACGGCATCGTCCGGAAGGTCCGGGAACGTCTCGACGACGCCTTCGGCGAGCGCGCGAACGCAGTCCTCGACGAACTTGGCGTCCTTGTGGGCCTCGTAGGTCATGTGGTCCTCGTCGGGCCGCTTCGCGAGGTTGTAGATGCGGGCACTCATCGAGTCGCGGGCGACTTCGATGAGTTCGTTCAGGTCGACTTCGGGCGCGCCCTCGCTCTGAACGGTGAGCGTGGCGTGGCCCCGCTGTGAATGGCCGGCCTGCGGGTTCGTTTCGAGGAACTCCTCAATGACGTCGTCATCGACATCTAGCTGCTGGAGCGTCTCGCGGGCACGAGAGGCTGACATCCCCTGTGAGCACGGGCAGACGGTCATCCCGGTGACACGAGCGCCGATTTCCTCGCTCGTCCCGTCTTCGGTCGCCGTCGCCGAGGCGATGATATCAGCGGTCGACTGCGTCGGCATCCCGGAGGCCGGCGTGGACTCGTGGGTGACGTACTCCGCTTCCATCCGGACCTCCGCCTTCGTCGTGTAGTCGTGTTTCTCCAGCAGAAGTTCGGCGGCGTCGCCACAGACGTCCTCAACGCGGTAGGCTTCCTCCGACACGGCGGTTTCCAACGTCTCGTCGATAACCTCCATATTGCGGGACATATCCGCCCCCTTTCGCCAGGACGGCAGATCCACGAACACTTCGAACTCCGCCATGAGTACGATGGGGTCGCGGTCACGACGCCCCAGTTTGACGAGTTTTTCGACGCCCGTCACACCGACGCGATTGAGACCGACCGTTACGTCCGGACTCGACGCCTGCACGTCCGGGAGTTGCTGACTCATTGCCCCCTCTATGGAAGAGAATCGGTTAGTGCTTTCGAAAGGGTGGGTAGGTCGCCGTGAGCATCGCCACCGCAGAAACTACCCGCTCCAAACTCGATCAGAGCTGTGTACTGTCCGGCATCGATTCACCCGTCTCGAAGTCCCGGAACAGCAACTCGAAGTCAGTGGCGTCGAACGAATCGGTGATCTCGTCAAGCTCCGCTCGTACCTCCGCCAGCTCAGCCTCCAGTTCAGTGAACTCCTCGCTCTCGTCGAGGACGCTCTGTGGTTTCGAAGATTCCAGTGCGGCGTATTTCGCCGTGAGCGAGTAGCACTCACGCAGGCGTTCCTCGTAATCGGCGTACAGGCGCAACTGTTCGATTGTCTGGAATAAGTCCTCCTTCGACACCGGTTTGATGACGTAATCGTCGAAGGGCATCTCGATGATGTCGAAATCGGGATCCACTGCGGTCACCATCGCCACGCGCGTATCGTAGCGTTTCTCACGGATCGCCGACAGCACCTCGTCGCCGGAGAGATCCGGCATCCGTCGGTCTAGCAAGACAACGTCGACCGCCGAATCCAGTTTCGAAAGGGCGGCCTCACCGCTGTACGCCGTCTCGATTGTGTACCGATCCCGCAACTGTTCCGCGTACATGTCGGCCACCGCTGGCTCGTCGTCAACGACGAGGATTGTCGCACGCCGACCCTTTGTCATTAGCTAGCATGTTTATAGCAGAATTTCAAAAGGGTTCCGGCTGCCTTATACCGATCTGCCTTATTTACCAAGCCCTACTGGCCGACAATGTCGTCGTACCGTGCTCCGGTCTGTTTGAGCGTCGCCGTCGAGTAGAGCCGGTCGTGGTCGTAGGGGAGGTGGTCGGTCGCGAGTTCGTCTATTTTCTGGTCGACCACGGTTGCTTCACGGCCGTGAATCATGGTAAAGAGGTTGTACTGCCAGTCCTGGTCCGGGCGGCGTGGCCGGTGGTAGCACAGCGTGACATAGGGGAGTTCGCCGACCGCCTGTCCCCGCTCGTCGAGGGCGTCGTCCGGTACGTCCCAGACGACCATGCAGTTGTTGTCGAACCCGGTGACGATGTGGTTGACGACACAGCCGATGCGCTTGATACAACCGGTTCGCTTGAGCCGCTTGATAGCTGAAAGTACTTCGGACACGTCGGCATTGACGGCCGCTGCCACCTCCCGGTAAGGCGTTGCGACGAGCGGGAAGCCAGTCTGGATTTCGAGCAACAGTCGCCGGTCTAGCTCCGAGAGGTCGGCGGCGGCGTCTTCGCTGATTCGAGTTGCACTGGCGTCAGTCGTCTCTAAGCTCTCCCGCGCGAACCGGTCACCGTTGACGACCGGGAACTCCAGGTCGATGTAGTAGTCGGTCAACATCGGCAGGACGAGCACCGAGCAGCCGGTTCGCTCCTCGATGTCCGCCAGAATCTCGTCGCGTCGCTGTCGGGACCCCGCGGTGACAACGAACCACATGTTCCATTCGTGGTCGCGAGCGTAGTTGTGGTTCACCTGCCGGTACTCGTTGATGATCTCGGCTACCTCGTCGAATCGGTCCTCTGGAGCACTGACAGCAGCAAGCGTCGAAGAGCCGATAACCGGCGGATTCAGAACCGGGCCGAACCGACGGAAGATACCGTCGTCACGGAGCGTCTTGACCCGGTCAAGTGCTGTCTCTGCCGAGACCCCCAACGCGTCACCGACAGCCTCGAACGGGCGTTCCTGAATCGGGAAGTCGCTCTGGAACTCGTCGATGAGCGCGGCGTCTACCTCGTCGATGCGCTCGCGCCACTCGCCCGACTGGAGACTCATTGATTCTCATTGGGAGTGTAATGGTGTATCCCTTTCGGGACCCCGGCCAGTTCCCGCAAATTGAGAACGAAACGCAGGGGCTTTTGAACTCTGGCCCGAACACGTTTCCATGGCGCAAGCGACCCGGGAGTACGGCGAATGGCCGCTCAAACGACTCATGACGGAAGTCGTCGGCTCTGGCCACAAATCGGCCGACGACATGTCCCGCACACAGGCCCGGGAGGCGTTCCAGCGCATCCTCGGCGGCGAACCCGACCACACGACGCTTGGCGCGTTCTGGCTCGCCAACCGCTGGAAACGCAACACCCCAGAGGAACTGGCTGCGTACGTCGACGTGATGGCCGAGGAATCAGTCGAGACAGCCACTCCGGAAGCCGACCCGGTCGACTGCGGGGCCAACTACGACGGCAAGGGCCGGTCCGCTATTCTCGGCGTCGGCGCGGGTGTCGTTTCCGCTGCCGCCGGCACGCCCGTTGTCGTTCACTCCGGCGACCGCGTCCCGACGCAGAAGCAGGACGCCTACAAGCACGTGCTGGACGAACTGGGCGTCCGGACCGAAATCGAACCGAGCGAAAGCGCCGATATGGTCGACGAGGTCGGCTTCGGTTTCTACTACCAGCCCGCGTTCAACCCAGGCATCGACGCCCTGTTCGAGCGCCGCGACAACATGGGCGTCCGGACATTCGTCAACACCGTCGAGACGCTCGCGAACCCGGCCAATGCAAGCGTGCATCTGGGCAGCTTCTACCACCTCGCCTTCGCGAAGAAGATGGTCCGAACGCTTGCCCGGTCTGAGACCAGCAGCGTCGAGCGCGCCCTGTTTTTCCAGGGGATGGAAGGCTACGACGACGTTCGCCCCGGCGAGACGGTCGTGGCCGAATGGCCCGTCACCGGCGAGGAGTCCGACGACGAGGACATCGCGGACTTCGAAATCCGTACCGGCGAGTACGGGATGGACATCGAGAGCGAGGATCTGCAGGTCGATGACGTGGCCGAGGAATCGGCGGAGATAACCGAAGCCGTGCTGACCGGCGAGCGCGAGGACGGGTTCGCTGATGCCGTCGCGCTCAACGCCGCCCTCCGCATTTATGCCCGCGAGGACGCCGACAGTATCCCGGACGGCCTCGAGCAGGCTCGCGACGCGATTGCCGACGGCAGTGCCGCCGCGACGCTCGACGACCTCCGGACCTTCTAATTGACGACAGGGCCGGAAGAGCGGAACCCACTTCTACCAAGCGGGCGAATAAGTGTCGATGGGACAACACGACAGCGCTCGTGACAGCACTGCGTGGACGGTACCCACATCCGAGACGCCCGGTGTCCACGAGCTGGTCGACACCAACGGTATCAGGCTCCACACCGTGACCGCCGGGCCGCCGGACGGCGACCTCGTCGTCCTGTTGCACGGCTTTCCGGAGTTCTGGTACGCCTGGAAACACCAGATACCGGCGCTCGTCGACGACGGCTACCGTGTGGTCGCTCCGGATCTCCGGGGGTACAACCACTCCGACAAACCCAGCGGCGTCGCGGCGTACCATATTGACGAACTGGTCGCCGACGTCGCGGGCCTCGTTTCGGCGTTCGACCGCGAGCAGGCCAACGTGGTCGGTCACGACTGGGGCGGCCTAGTGGCCTGGCAGACCGCTATTGACCGTCCCGATGTCGTCGACCAGCTAACGGTCCTGAATGCTCCCCACCCGTCGGCCTACGAGCGAGAACTCCGCCGCTCGCTCGACCAGATTCTGCGCTCGTGGTACGTGCTGTACTTCCAGCTCCCGGTCCTGCCGGAAACTGGCCTCCGTTGGAACAACTTCACCCTGCTAGAGCGGATGCTGACGAAAGGACCGACCCGACCCGACGCCTTCACCGAGACGGACATCGAGCGATACAAGCGAGCCCTCGGACAGCCGGGCGCGCTCACGGCCGCGGTCAACTACTACCGGGCGCTTGCCCGGCGGAACGCAAAGCTGACGCTCACGGCGGGCGGCGTCGGCGACCGACCGGTGGCGGCTCCGACGCTCCTTATCTGGGGCGTGCAAGACGACGCACTCTCACTCGCTTTGACCCAGAACCTCGACGAGTGGGTGCCGGACTGTCGGGTCGAGCGGCTCCCGGCGGCGAGCCACTGGGTGCAGTTCGACGCGCCCGAGGCGGTATCAGACCATTTGCTGTCACACCTGCCGTAGCTCACAGTGGCGAACAGCCGACACTCCCATGCGCGTGGCGGCGTGTCGGACACCCGCGAGACGCCACGCGGTCGCTGGTCAGGACACGGCGGGCGTGGTTCGGTGCTGATATATGAACCCTCGGTCAGTAAGCAGGCTTTTCTGCCGGGCTTCCCTCCGACTGAGTATGAGCGACTTGACTGCGACCCTCCACACGACAGAGGGTGAAATCGAAGTCGAACTGTACGACGAGCGCGTGCCGACCACCGTCGAGAACTTCGTCGGCTTGGCCGAAGGTGCCGACGACTACGACGGGACCGAAATCGGCCCGGGGACCGGTGCGTGGGAAGACCCCGAATCCGGCGAGAAGCGGATCGATCCGCTGTACACCGATATCGACATCCACCGCATCATCGAGGACTTCATGATCCAGATGGGCGACCCGACCGGCACCGGCCGCGGCGGCCCCGGCTACTCCTTCGACGACGAGTTCCACGACGAACTCAGTCACGACGGCCCGGGCGTCCTCAGCATGGCCAACAGCGGCCCGAACACCAACGGCTCGCAGTTCTTCATCACGCTCGACGCCCAGCCCCACCTCGACGGCAAACACGCCGTCTTCGGGAAGGTCATCGACGGGATGGAGGTCGTCGAATCCATCGGTAGCGTTGACACCGACCGAAACGACGCGCCGACCGAGGAGATGCTGCTCGAATCCGTCGAAATCCACCGGTAACCACACAACGCTTTCGTCGTTCCGACCGAGCAACCGATAGTGGCACACGTCGAACGACTCACCGTCTACCCCGTCAAGGCACTGGACGGCATGGACTGCGAATCGGTATCGATCCGCCCGGGTGGGACGCTGACCCACGACCGCGAGTTCGCCATGTTCGACGCCGACGGCGACGTGGTCAACGGGAAGCGGACCGACCGCGTCCACGACATCGACACCGGCTACGACCCCGACACGGGGACGCTGTCAGTCACCACCGACGGCGATAGCGCGTCGTTCGAACTCCGGGATGCAGGTGAGCGCACCCGAGCAGCCGAGTGGCTCAGCGCGTTCTTCGACGTGGACTTGACCGTCGAACGCGACGAGACGCTGGGATACGTCGACCGGCGGGAGATGGGTCCGTCGGTCATCAGCACCGCGACGCTTGAAACCGTGGCGTCGTGGTTCGACGACGTGACCGTCGAAGGGTTGCGCCGGCGGCTCCGGGCGAACGTCGAAATCGGCGGGGTCCCGGCGTTCTGGGAGGACCGTTTCGTCGGCGCGGACGCTCCCGCCTTCCGGGTCGGCGGCGTTCGTTTCGAAGGTGTGACCCCCTGCGGTCGCTGTGTCGTCCCACAGCGGGACCCCGACACCGGCGAGGAGACGCCGGGGTTCCGGGAGCGGTTCATCGAACGCCGGCGGGAGACGTTTCCGGAGTGGGCTGACCGGGACGCCTTCGACCACTTCTACACCCTGATGCTCATCGCCCGCGTTCCCGAGGGCGACCGCGGTGCGGACCTCGCCGTCGGGGACCCCGTCGAGGTCGTCTCGGGGGCCGAGCCGTAGCAGGCGAACGACGGCGAGACCGACAATCGAAAGACGGTCCGTCTCGAACGAGGAGTAATGGCAGACGCGGACGACCCCGTCGACCCGAGCGAGTTCGGCGAACAGGACGGCCCCCCGGTCGAGGAGAAGCCCTACAAGATCATCTTCGAGGCCAACAAGTGCTTCGGCGCGGGCAAGTGCGCCGAGAAGTCGCGCAACTGGACGCTCGACCTGGACACCGGCATCGCCAAGCCCGAGACCTATTTCATCGACGAGGAGGATCTCGACCACAACATCGCGGCCGCGGAGGCCTGCCCGGCGAAGAAAGACCGGGGCATCATCCACGTGATCGACCGGCGGACGAACGAGGAAATCGCTCCGGACCCCAACGGCGACGGGTCCCTCTCCGTCGACTGGTAGCGACCGCCTGGAATCGGACCGAAACCGGCACCGGTCAGTCCTGCCCGTCCCGACAGAGATGGCAGGCGACCGTATGGCGGTCGGTCCCCTGCTCCGGTTCCACCTCGTAGTCCGGTTCTTCTCGCGCGCAGACACTCTGTTCCGCAAACCCCGAAAGCAGCCGCTCTGACGCCGCCTCCCAGTCATCGGCGGCGATGTCCGCTATCGCGTCAGACAGGAGAACCCCGGCACCGCCACCAGGTAGCGAGCCGTCGAAGAACCGCTCTCGGAGCGTGTCGGGGTCCGTCTCAGTGAAATCGCGGCGCTTGACGTGGCGCACGAACGACCGCACGCACTCCCACTCGCCGTCGGTCAGGTCGTACTCCGCGGGGGCGATGAGTTCCGGACAGCGGGTCCGGAACCGACAGCCTGAGGGCGGATCGATTGGCGAGGGGACGTCGCCTTCCAGCACGCCGCGGTGCCCGTCGGCCCGCGGGTCAGGGACGGGGATCGAGTCGAGCAACGCCTGCGTGTACGGGTGGGTCGGGTTCTCGAACAGCTCCCGCTTGTCGGCCAGTTCGACCAGTTGGCCCAGATACATCACCGCCACGCGGTCGGAGATGTGCCTGATGACGGAGAGGTCGTGGGCGATGAACAGGTAGGTGAGGCCGAACTCCTGCTGGAGGTCCCGCATCGTGTTGAGCACCTGCGCCTGGATCGACACGTCCAGCGCGCTGACCGGTTCGTCACAGACGATGAAGTCGGGGTTGACCGACAGCGCCCGAGCGAGGTTGATTCGCTGGCGCTGCCCGCCGGAGAAAGCGTGGGGGTAGCGGTTGTAGTGTTGCGGGTCCAGACCGACCTTCTCCAGCAGTTCCTGGGCCCGAGCGGCCCGGTCCTCGCTGTTCAGCATCCCGTGGGCCTGCATCGGCTCCTCGACGATTTTCCCGACTTTCATCCGGGGGTCCAGCGACGACTGGGGGTCCTGGAAGATCATCTGGATGTCCTTGCGGGTGTTCCGGAGCCGCTCGCCAGAGAGGTCGGCCAGGTCGGTCCCCTTGAAGTAGATGCTCCCCTCGGTCGGCTCCAGCAATCGCAGAATCGTCCGTGCGAGCGTGCTCTTGCCACAGCCCGACTCGCCGACCAGTCCCAGGGTCTCGCCCTTGCGGATGGTGAAGGAAACGTCCTCCACGGCTCTGACCCACTCGCGGCCGGTTTCGACCGGGAGTCCGTCGGCGTCGCGGTCGAAGGAGAGCCAGGAGAACAGCCCCTCCTCGTTCGCGAAGTACTTGCTGACGTTCCGTAGCTCTACGAGCGGCTCGCCGAAGCTGGCGGTGTCCGCGCCGTCGGACACCGAGCTGGCGCGTTCAGTCATCGGACTCACCGCCCGACAGGGATACGTCGAACCCGCCGCCGGCCCCGGTCTCAAGCGGCGGAGACCCCTCGTACGCCGTCTCGAACGCGTCGTGTTTGATACAGGCGGCCCGGTGCTCCGTGACGCCGTCGGTGACGTCTCGGCAGTCGGGATTCGTCGTCTTGCAGGCCTCGCGAGCGTCCGGACAGCGCGTGTGGAACCGACAGCCTGCGGGGGGGTTTATCGCCTCGGGCATCACCCCCTTGATCGGGTTCAGTTCCTCAACTGTCTCGTCGGGCCGCGGAACGGAGTCCAGCAGGGCTTCGGTGTAGGGGTGTTGCGTATCGTAGAACAGGTCGTCGACGGGGGCCTGCTCGACGATTTCACCGAGGTACATCACGTTCACCCGGTCACAGATTTCGGCGACGACGCCCATGTCGTGGGTCACCCAGACGAAACTGGTGTCGTAGCGCTCCTGTAGCTCGTCGACGAGGTCCAGAATCTGGGCCTCGACGGTCACGTCCAGCGCCGTCGTCGGCTCGTCTGCGATGATTAGCGACGGTTCGCAGGCCAGCGCCATCGCGATGAGCACGCGCTGGCGCATCCCGCCGGAGAACTGGTGGGGATAGTCGTCGTATCGGGCGGCAGCCTCGGGAATACCGACCTCGCGGAGCATCTGTACCGCCGTTTCCCGTGCCTCCCGCTCCGAGAGGTCGCGGTTGAGTTCGATGAACTCCCGGAGCTGCCCGCCGACGGTAAACACCGGGTTGAGCGACTCCATCGGGTCCTGGAAGATGATCGCGATCTCCCGACCGCGGATCCGCTCACGGAGTTCGCCGTCCGGTATCGTCGCGTCGGTGCGGTAGGGCTCGCCGTCGTCGTCCCGTTCGACTTCGATGAGCGTCTCGCCCTTGAATTCGATGCAGCCGCCGACGATTCGGCCCGGCGACTCCACCAAGCGCATGATCGCCGAGACGGCGACGCTCTTGCCGGCCCCGGACTCGCCGACCAGGCCGACCAATTCGCCCTCGCGAACGTCAAAACTGATGCCGTCGACGGCCCGGACGACACCGTCTTCGGTGAAAAACTGGACTTCGAGGTCGTCAACGCGGAGGAGTGGAGCAGACATGGTTAGTTGTTGAGTCGGGGGTCGAGCGCGTCTCTGAGACCGTCACCGAACATGTTGAACGCGACTACCGTGATGAGGATGCACAGCCCCGGCCAGACGCTGAACCACGGGTTCTGGATCATGTAATTACGAGAGACCGACAGCATCTGCCCCCAGGACGGGGTCGGGGGCTGGATGCCGAACCCGAGAAAGGAGAGGCCGGCGATGATGATGATGGCCGTCCCGACCTGCAGCGTCGCCTGGACGAGCACCGGCGCGAAACTGTTCGGGATGACGTGCCGGAGGATGATGTTCCGGTCACGGACGCCGGCGGCCTTCGCCGCCTCGACGTACTCGTCTTCGCGGACGCTGACGACGCGCGATCGGATGAGGCGCGCGAACTTCGGTATCGATGCGACGCCGACGCCGATCATCGCGAAGGTGATGCTCCGCCCGAACGCGGCGATGAACGCGAGCACCAGGACGAGGAACGGAATCGCGTACAGGGTCTCGGCCAACCGCATCAGCACGTCGTCGGTCCAGCCGCCGTAATAGCCCGATACGGCCCCGATGACCATGCCGCCGACGAGGCCGATAGCGGTCGCTAGCACGCCGACGAGTATCGCGATGCGGGTCCCGTATATCAGGCGGAGCAGGATGTCCCGGCCGCGGTCGTCGGTGCCGAGCGGGTGCGCCCAGGTCCCCTGACCGAACGTGTTCTCCATGCCGACGGGCGGCAGCAGCGTCGGCGTCCCGGCCGGCTCCGCGGTCGGGCTCATCCAGACCGTCTTGGCGAGCCAGTACTTCTCGACGCCGAACTGGGCGAACACCTGATACTGGGCCAGATACTCGAAGACGACGGCGTCGATAGTCGTCACCACCGCGACGACGGAGGCGACGGCGATGATGATGAACCCGGCGAAGGCCGTCGGATCTTTCCGCACCTGGGCGAGCGTGTAGCGCCAGCCGACCCGGGCCTCTACGGAGGAGACGGACTGCTCGGCGTCATCTACCGATTCGCTGCCAATCGTCTCGGAATCCGAATGTGTCGTAGCCATAGTTACTCCTGATCACCGTATGAGACCCGTGGGTCGATGTACGCGTAGGAGATGTCCGTGATGATGACGCCGACGACGAACACGAGCGCGAAGACGAAGGTCGTCCCCATCACCACCGGGAAGTCCTGTCGCGAGATGGAACTGACGATGAGCCGCCCCATCCCGTTGATCTCGAACACTGTCTCGGTCAGCACTGCGCCGCCGATAGCGGTCGTCAACTGCAGCCCGATGATGGTGATGACCGGCAACTGCGCGTTCCGGAAGGCGTGTTTCCGGAGGATCGTCCGCTCCTTGACGCCGTAGGCACGCGCGAGTCGGACGTAGTCGTCGGAGAGCACCTCCAGCATCGACGACCGCTCGATGCGCGTTATCGCCGCCATCTGGAGCGTCCCGAGTGATAACATCGGCAAGAGGAGGTGCGCACCGGCAACGTAGAGCACGCCGAGCCGGGTGCTCGCACCGGTGACGGTCGAGGGATGCGCCCACGGCATGACGAGGTTCGTCGCCGGTAACACGCCGAGGTTGTACGAGAACAGGATGATCAGGATCAGCCCGATCCAGAACGACGGCGTGCTCACGCCGACGAGCGAGACGATGCGGGTGACGTGGTCGGTCGGCTTGTTCCGGCGCTTGGCCGAGATGACACCGAGCGGGACCGCCGTCGCGATGGCGAAGGCGAAGCTCGACACCATCAGCAGTATCGTCTGTGGGAGCCGCTGGGCGATCTTCGTCGTGACCGGCGCGTCGTAGTAGATGCTCCGCCCCATATCGAGCTGGACGAGGTTGACCAGATACTTCCAGAAGCGGACGTGCAGCGGCTGGTCGAGCCCGTACTTGGCCTTGAGCGTCTCGACGGCCGCCTGGTTCGGCGACGGTCCGAGCATGATCTCGACTGGGTTGCCCGGCGCGGCGTTGACGAGCGCGAACGTGATGGCGACGACACCGAGGAGTACAGGAACCGCCTGGACGACCCGTCTCCCTGAATAGCGTAACAGGCTCATATGTATTCAAAACAATACGAACTGCCTACTGGACGGAGACGTTGTTGAAGTCGCTGACGAGCGAGAACTGATCTATGGGGTGGGCCGTGAAGTCCTGCACCCGGTCGCGGACGCCGAAGCTGTTTTTCAGCGTGTACGACGGGATGTGTGGTCGGTCCTGCATGAGCGTCTCCACCGCAGAGATGTACAGCTCACGGCGCGTCTCGCGGTCGGTTTCCTGGCGGGCGTTCATGATAGCCGAGTCGACCTCGTCGTTGCGGTAGTACGTCCCGTTGGTGACGCCGATCTGCTCCTGGGCGAACAAGAAGTACATGAACGTGTCAGGATCAGGCGACCCGGACCAGCCCAGCGTGAACATGTTGTAGTCGTCGGCGCTCCCCGAGACGTACTGGTCGAGGAACGCGCCCCAGTCGAGGCGCTGGACGGAGGCGTCGTAGCCGGCTTCGCTGAGGCCGTTTGCGACCGAGGTGCCGATCTGCTCGCGCTTCTCGTCCGGCGGGACGATGATTCGGGGCTGCCAGTCGTCGGGGACGTTGTCGTTGTCGTCGAGCATCGACTTCGCCTGGTCGATGTCCTGCTCGTGGGTGATGTCGGCCCAGTCGTCCTGCGGGAAGTCCCAGGCTTCCGCGAGCGTTTTGGGAATCGGCGAGACGGCACGCACGCCCGAGGGTTCGACGAACCGTTCGACGGCCGTCTGCATCGAGAAAGCGTAGTCGATGGCCTCCCGGACTTCCGGGTCGGCGGTCGGGCCTTCGTTGCAGTTGAACGCGAGATAGAAGTAGCTCATCCCGAGCGCGGATTCGATGCTCGCACTGTCCATCCCCTCGACCGTTCCCCAGGACTTCGGTGGGATGTTCTTTACAACGTCGTTTTTCCCGTTTTTGAGTGTCGTGATGCGAGTGGTCGGCTCCTCGACGGGGACGAACTCGAGCGTCGAAAGGTTCGGCATCGGCTCGTCCCAGTAGTCGTCCCACCGGGAGAGCACTACGGATTCGCCTTCGGTCCAGTTCTCCAGGGTGAACGGACCGGAGCCGACGGGGTCCTCCTTGTTGAACGCCTCTCGGTCCTCCGTCCGGACGCTCTTGGGAACGATATTGCGGTTCGTGTAGTATTTGAACGCGCCGAACTGGTATTTGAGGTCGAACTGCACCGTCTCCTCGTCGACGGCGGTGATCGAGTCGATCATGTTGACCTCGCCGGCGTTTTCCGTCTCCTCCTCGACCGGCGCGAGGAACGTGTGCTTCACGTCCTCAGCAGTGACGGTGTTCCCGTTGTGGAACGTCACGTCGGTGTTTAGCGGGACGATCCACCGCTGGCCGTCCCGCTCGATCGTCGGCATCTCCGCCGCGACTTTCGGGACGAGTTCGGTCCCGTCCTCGTTGTACGCGTACAGCGGGTCGAAGATCATCATCGCCACTTCGAGCGACGGGACGTCGTTGAGAACGACGGGGTCGAACTCTACCGGCGATTTCGCCTGGGCGAGCCGGAGTCGCGAGCCACCGCTTTCACCGTCGCTGCCGCCGCCACCGCTATCCGCACCGGTCTGGCCGCCGCCGTCTCCACCGTCAGTCGGTCCCTGACAGCCAGCGAGGACTGCGGCCGCGCTGCCGCCCGCGAGCGCCCGTAACAGTTTTCGTCGTGATACGCCGGGTCGGTTGGAGGACTCGGGAAGCGTCATGCTAACGTAACACACCGCTATCGTGAAGTGTAGCTATAATAAATCCAGTGGTTGTTTTCGGGTAATACTTTCACAGAACCTGATGCAGAAGGCGTATAATCCGTCCAAAGCAGCGGTCTGAGTTATAGCGTGGGTGTGCCACATTTGCCATAGTTATCACAGGCATATCGAAAGGACCATTCATCAGCCCCCGCAGAGTTCAATCTGCGCGAGGGTAGCCGAGCTTGGCCAAAGGCGGTGGGCTTAAGACCCGCTCCCGTAGGGGTCCGTGGGTTCGAATCCCATCCCTCGCATTGATCCGCTCGAACGACCGTGAGAGCGTGTGAATTGTTCGGATGGCGATTCTAACTACGGAAACGCGAGCAGCGTGAGTGTTTGCATTCGAGTTCGAATCCCATCCCTCGCATTCTGCGACGAGTGGACACGAGGATCGATGTGAGCGCGATTTGGCTCCCAGCCATATCGTTTGTAGCGAACGGACCGTGAGCCACAGTGTCGGATGTGACCCTGACCGGTCTGTCTGTGACACACTCGACAGTCCGGCGTACGCCAGATGTGGCACAAATGTGTGGGCGGCAGATTCGGGTGCGGTGCTCAGACGGCAGTGTCGGGTGGCAGGCGATTCGAACGGAGGCGGTCCGGACACGACGCGTTTTTGCACGTCTACGGCCTATACCGGCGTAATGACTGACGTGCCAGACGACGTTGCCGAGGCGTTCGACCGACACGATGCGCTCGTCCCGGCCGGGGACAGTTACGCTGTCGAGACGACGAACTTCGACGGCCGTGTGACTGCGACCGAAGGGGAGGAGTGGCGGACGAACTACGAGGTCACGGTCAAAGCACCGTCCCTGCAGGCCGCGACAAGCGACGAGGTCGGCGACGCCGTCATCGACGGCTGGTTCGAGACGCTGGAGCGGCGGCTCGAGGACGCGCCGAAAGCGACCCGGACAGCCGTTGAACTGGACGATTACAGCGTTGTCGAGGACGGCGAGCAGGTCGTAGTCACGTTCGAGTACACGATGGGTGGCGAGCGGCAGGCCGCGGACGTCGCCAAGACCTTCGTCGAGTACGTCGAGGGGACGTACGTCGAGGGCGTCATCCCGGGTTACGACTACGTCGGCGTCGTGGCTGACCTGCTCGATTCCGCGAGTACCGGCGGGAGCGAGGGAACGCGCGGCGGCACGCCGCTGTAGCTGTCGTGGTCTGAGGGCTGAAAACCGTGGCCGCGTCGTTCAATCCATCGCAATATAGGTCTGCGTGGTTTCGACGCCCTGGATTTCCTGGATGTGCGTCGCCGCGACGTCCTTGACCTCAGCGGGCGTCTCCACGTTCACTTTCGCAATGAAGTCGACGTCACCGGCGACGATGTGGGCCTCGGCAACGCCATCGACGGCCTCGATGTCGTCTTTCAGGCGGTCCGCATCACCAGTGTGGGCTTTGACCATCACGTAGGCAATGACCATGTTCAGGCACCTCCAAGCGCGGTTGCACGACCTGATTCACCGACAACGATGCTGCGGACGTCCGAGAGCGTCTCGAAGTCCGCGAGTATCACGACTCGGTCGCCGGCCTCCAGCGTTTCGTCCGGGTTCGGGATAGCAAGCGGGGCCTCGCCTTTCCCGTGCGCCATCAGCCGAGAGTCCGACGGAAGCTCCAGTTCCGACAGCGAGTACCCCTCCATCGGTGACTGCTTCTGAATGGTGAACTCAACGAGCTGGAGGTTCTGTGCGATGTCGGCGACCGCACGGATGTTCCCGCCCAGCAGGGCGTTCTTCGCCGCGATGGCCCCCAGCCGTTCCGGGTAGATAATCTCGTCGACGTCGGAGGCGTAGCGTCGGTAAATCTCCTCGCGGTAGTCCTCGTCGATACGCATAACGGTTCGACAGCCGTGTTCCTTGGCGATCATACAGGCGACGAAGTTGTCGTTCAGGTCGCCGGTGAGCGCGCCGAGTGCGTCGGCGGCTTCGAGGTCGGCGTCGCCGAGTGTCTCCTCGATAGCGCCGTCGCCCGCGATCACCTCGAAGCCAGCCGTCCGTGCGCGCTCGACCGCGTTCTCATCGCGCTCGATGAGGACAACTTCGTGGCCACTCTCTTGCAGGACGCGAGCCGTCCGCAGTCCGACACGACCTGCACCCACGATAACGAATCGCATACACTCCCCTATGGGACGGGGGTGAATAAAAGTACCCACCCGGCGGAACCACCGGACGCCTTGACCGCGCTGTCAAACAATAGGACGGTTGTTGTCTCGTGACGGAAACTTTTTCGTGCTATGATACGACATACCATAATATGGTCAGCGCGTTCATTATGATCAAGACGGCTGCCGGCAAATCCGAAGAACTCCTTGCGGCAGTTCGTGACGCCGAGGGTATCACCGAGGCGCACATCGTCGCCGGGCAGTACGACATCATCGCCGAAGCGACGGGCACGGAGGTGTACGACATCATGCAATCCGTCTCGGGTCACGTCCGGGACCTCAACGGCGTCGCCGACACGCGCACGTACATCTGCTTAGAGTGAGCAAGCCGCGTTGTTTCGACACGGCAAAGGGACTCGCCGCCCTACGGCAGGTATGGTCAGTGTCGCCGGTATAATCGGCCTGCTCGTCATCGTGCTGGTCAACAGTGCCGTGACGGCGCTCATGACGCGCTTTTTCCGCGTCCGCTTGCACACGCGATGGGGGAGCCTCGTCTACTCGCTGCTCCTCTGTCCGGTGGTCATGGTCGTCATCCTTCTCGTGTTGAGCGGTGTGTTCAGACTCGGCGCGAACCTCGGGAGCCAGACGGCCGTCATCCTCGTGACCGTCATTATTCCACTCGCTATCGGGATGACGTTCGATTACTTCTGGATGCCTGCTCCCGACGAGGTCGAACTGCCGGCGTCGATGGACTAGTCGAGAATCGCTGCTCGGACCCGTTCGTACACGGTGTCCGGGTCGGCGGTCGCGTCGACGCGAACGAACCGCTCCGGGTCGGCGTCGATGAGTCGCTCGTAGTTATCACGAACCGTTGCGAGATAGTCGGCGGTTTCGAACTTGTTCGTCGCGCCGCTGCGCTGTGCGGCGGTTTCGGGATCGAGATCGAGATACACGGTCCGGTCCGGCGGCCGGGTCCATGGGGCGTGGACCTCCCGGACGTACGACAGCGGGTCGTCGAGCGTCTCGCTAGCTGCGAGTGTCGCACCCTGATAGGCGTACCGCGAGTCGCTGTAGCGGTCGGAGACAACAAGCAGGTCCTCGCTGAGCGCCGGTCGGACCGTATTCGAGAGGTGTGCGGCGTGGTCAGCCGTGTAGAGAAACAGTTCGGCCAGCGAATCCGCGTCGTCGTCGTCGATAGAGCGCTGGACGGCGTCCCCGTACCAGGTGTCGGTCGGTTCGCGCGTGAACACGGCGTCATCGGGGACCGTGTCGTCGCTTCGGAGCCGTTCCCACACGGTCGTCTTGCCGCTCCCGTCCAGTCCTTCGAGCGTGACGAGCATACCTCATAATCCGCGTGGGGGGACGTAAGCGCCCCGACCTGGACAGTTCATCCGTAGGCTGACACAAGTGACCGGACTGCGGGCCGATCAGCCGAACAAACACGCCCACCTTTACGGTTCTACCGACCGTATTGTGATCTATGGATGTACTTGTCGTCGGCGGGACTGGATTCATCGGGCAACACCTGTGCCGTGCACTCGACGACCAGGGACACACTGTCACTGCACTGTCCCGGTCACCGGAGGATGCGACGCTTCCCAGCGGTGTCGAAACCGTCGCCGGAGATGTCACGGAGTACGACAGCATCGAGAGCGCGTTCGAGGGGCAGGACGCGGTGTATTTCCTGGTCGCACTGTCGCCCCTGTTCAAGCCGGACGGCGGCGACGAGATGCACGAACGGATCCATCTCGGCGGGACCGAAAACAGCGTCGAGGCCGCCGAAGAACACGGCGTCGACCGGTTCGTCCAGTTGAGTGCGCTGGGTGCAGACCCCAATGGCGACACGCATTACATCCGGTCGAAGGGCCGGGCCGAGCAGGTCGTTACGGAGTCCTCGCTGGACTGGACCATTTTCCGGCCGTCGGTCGTCTTCGGCGAGGGCGGGGAGTTCGTCTCCTTCACGAAGCGTCTCAAGGGGATGTTCGCGCCGGGCGTCCCGCTGTATCCGCTCCCCGGCGGCGGAAAACAGACCAGATTCCAGCCCATCTGGGTCGGTGACCTCGTGCCGATGCTCGTCGACAGTATCGAATCCGAGGAACACGTCGGCGAGACCTACGAGATCGGTGGGCCGGAAGTACTGACGCTCAGAGATGTGACCAATCAGGTGTACGATGCTGAGGGGTCGTCGGTAAGCATCGTCCCGCTCCCGATGCCGCTGGCGAAGGTCGGTCTCTCTGTCCTGGGGAGCGTCGGGTTCCCGATGGGTGCCGACCAGTACCGCTCACTCAAATTCGATAACAGTCCGGCGACGAACGATATCGACGCGTTCGGCGTCAGTAGTGACTCTTTAACCACACTCAGCGGATACCTCCGCGGATAAGTCCCGACGGTAGCCTCCCCCTACAGAGAGTCGTGTTAGACAGTATTAATTTTCAATCCTGAGTTTCAGGGCTGAGAGCCGGGCAAAACACTTATACTCGCTATCGCTCTTTGACCCTTTAAGCGGAGAACCATATAATGAAACTGGCGATGATCGGCTTCGGGCAGGCCGGTGGCAAAATTGTGGACAAATTCCTCGAGTACGACAAGGAGACCGGCTCGGGAATCGTCCGCTCGGCTGTCGCAGTCAACACAGCGAAAGCAGACCTGCTTGGGCTAGAACACATTCCGGAAGAACAGCGAGTGCTCATCGGCCAGGCCCGCGTCAAGGGCCACGGCGTGGGCGCAGACAACGAACTCGGCGCGGAAATCGCCGAAGAGGACATCGACGAGGTTCAGGGTGCGATCGACAACATCCCTGTCCACGAAGTCGACGCCTTCCTTATCGTCGCCGGTCTCGGCGGCGGGACGGGGTCGGGCGGGTCGCCGGTCGTCGCGAAGCACCTCAAACGCATCTACACCGAACCGGTGTACGGCCTGGGCGTCCTGCCGGGCAGCGACGAGGGTGGCATTTACACCCTCAACGCCGCCCGCTCGTTCCAGACGTTCGTGCGCGAGGTGGACAACCTCATGGTGTTCGACAACGACGCCTGGCGACAGACCGGCGAGTCCGTCGAGGGCGGCTACGACCACATCAACGAGGAGATCGTCCGGCGCTTCGGCGTGCTGTTCGGGGCCGGCGAGATCGAGGCCGGCGATAACGTCGCCGAGAGTGTCGTCGACTCCTCGGAAATCATCAACACGCTCGACGGCGGCGGCGTGTCCACCGTTGGCTACGCCTCCGAGGACGTCGAGGTGTCCTCTGGCGGCGGCGGTCTGCTCTCGCGGTTCAAGGGCGACGACTCGTCTGACGACGGGATGGACACGGCGAACACGACGAACCGCATCACGTCACTCGTCCGGAAAGCCGCGCTCGGCCGGCTGACGCTCCCCTGTGAGATCGAAGGTGCGGAGCGTGCCCTGCTCGTGATGGCAGGTCCGCCGGAGCACCTGAACCGGAAGGGAATAGAGCGCGGCCGGAAGTGGCTCGAGGAGCAGACCGGTTCGATGGAGGTCCGCGGTGGCGATTATCCGACCAACGCCCCGAAAGTGGCCGCATCGATCCTGCTGGCCGGCGTCCACAACGTTCCGCGGATCAAGGAACTCCAGCAGGTCGCTATCGAGGCACAGGACAACATCGACGATATCCGTAACCAAAGCGAAGATAACTTAGAGGACTTGGTCGAAGACGACGAAGATGAACTTGATCCGCTGTTCTAACAAGACCGCCGCACTCCTCTGTGTTGTCGCGCTGCTCGCGACTGCCGGCACAGCGAGTGCGTTCTCTGTCTCTGCCGACGGGGTCCCGACCGAGACGGCTGTCAACGAAGAGGTATCGGTGACGTACACGATAGACGACCCGTTCACCGACGCGCCGAACGAGTGGACGCTCGCCGGCTCGACCGAACTCCAGAACGTCAGCTGGACGGTCACCGTGTTGCGTGCTGGTAACCAAGTGAGTCAGGAGACCTACGGCGACCAGTCCTTCGAGCAGGACTTGGACATCGACGACAACGGGGACCAGGTTCGCATCGAGCTCGTCGGCACGACGCCGGGCATCTCGAACTACACGTACGACCCGGCGCAGAACTACCAGGTCGCCTCCCTCAATCGTGTCAGCGGGAACAACGAGGACGAGTTCCGCAACGACACCGCCCACCACTACACCGAAGAGAGCCAGGCAGCCAGACAGGCGATCGACGACGCACAGGCTGCAATCGACGCAGCCGGTGGGAACGAAAACGCCGAGGAACTGATCAGTAGCGCCATCTCCTCATACGAGAACGGCAACTTCCAGAACGCCCAGGACCTCGCCGGGCAGGCCGAGAGTCAGGCACAGCAGGCACAGCAGAGCGCCCAGACCCAGCGAACACTCCTGCTGGTCGGTGGCGGACTCGTCGTCCTCCTGTTGCTGGTCGGTGGCGGCTACTACGCGTACACCCAGATGGGTGAGGACGACTACTCCAAGCTGTAATGCGCATCGTCGTCCCCGTCTCGGGGTCTGACCCCAAAACGCGGCTTTCAACTGTTCTGTCTCCCGACGAGCGACGGGATTTTACCGAAGCAATGCTCGCGGATGTCGTCGACGCGGTGATCGCGACGGGCCACGAACCCGAGGTCATCTCGACAGCGCCGCTCGACTGTGCCGCGCCGGTTACCGTCGACGACCGCGGGCTTGACCCGCTCGTCAACGACCTGCTCGCGTCGACAGTGACCGACAGCGATGACGCACTCGCTGTCGTGATGGCCGACCTCCCGCTCGCAACGACAAAAAGCATCGAGCGGCTGTTCACTCCCGATGCCGACGTAGTGCTGGCCCCAGGCCTGGGCGGCGGAACGAACGCCGTCGTCTGTCGCCATCCCGAGTTCAGGGTCGATTACCACGGCGCATCCATACGCGACCACCGGCGGATCGCCCAGGAAGTGGAAGCTGAAATTGTCGAGGTGGACTCCCGGCGACTCGCGACCGACATCGACGAACCGGGCGACCTCGCGGAGGTGCTGTTACACAGCGACGGCGCGGCCGCCGACTGGCTCACTGACGCCGGTTTCAGTCTGTCGCTCACAGACGGCCGTGTCACCGTGAGCCGCGAGTGAAGGTTTTTGTCCGTGGGGTGCAGACCCCGGGACGTGATACCCGGCACGGACGCGTACGACATCGACATCGAGGTTCCGGACGCCGACATCGAGCGACTGCTGTCGGTGATGCCCGAGGACGTCGAGGCCGCGTCGGCGCTGTCCTATTGCCGGAACGTGTTCCTGCCGCTGACGACCGCCTGCCGGTACACCTGCACGTACTGCACGTACTACGACCCGCCGGGGCAGGCGGAGCTGATGGACCGCGAGGAAATCCGGGAGACCTGCCGCCGCGGGGCCGACGCCGGCTGTACCGAGGCCCTGTTCACCTTCGGCGACGACCCGGACGACCGCTACACCGCGATCCACGACACGCTCGCCGAGTGGGGCCACGACTCGATCCACGAGTACCTCCGGGAGGCCTGCGAAATCGCGCTGGAGGAGGGGTTGCTCCCCCACGCCAACCCGGGCGATCAGACCCGCGAGCAGATGGCTCACGTCGCCGATCTGAACGCCTCGATGGGCGTGATGCTGGAGACGACCACTGAGGTGCAGGCTCACGGCGGTCCGCGGGCGAAAAACCCCGGCCAGCGGCTGAACACCCTCCGCGTGGCCGGCGAACTCGGCGTCCCGTTCACGACGGGTATCCTCGTCGGTATCGGTGAGGACTGGCACCACCGCGCCGAGAGTTTGCTCGCCATCCGCGAGATGCACGAGCGCTACGGCCACATCCAGGAGGTCATCGTCCAGCCCGTCGTCGAGAACGAGCGCTGGCAGGGCGGCTCCCCCGATCTGGCGACGATGCGCCGGGTGACAGCGATGGCCCGGGCGGCGCTTCCCGAGGAAGTATCGGTGCAGGTCCCCCCGAACCTCGCGCCCGCCCGGGACCTGACCGACTGTGGCATCGACGACCTAGGCGGCGTCTCCCCGGTCACGGTCGACCACATCAACCCCGAGTACGAGTGGCCGGCCCTGCAGGAACTGACGGCCGTCGCCGACGCCGCCGAGGTGCCCCTGACGGAGCGGTTGCCCGTCTACGACCGCTTCGTTGACGACGGCTGGCTCTCGGAGCCCATCGAGGCGGCTCTCGAGGCCGAGAACGACGCCGGCGAGCGGTTCCGGTCGATACTGGACCGGGGCGTGAACCCGGCGAGCGTGTGACTCTGGCGACCAGCCTCCGCGTATGCACAGTTGTCACCGTCGGGCTGCGCACTGTGACTATTAACCACCTAGTCCTCTAGGCTGTATCTACACATACACTGGCGCACCAATGTATATCATGCCTGGACGTGCCTCTGACAGCAGTTCCAGGCGGAATACTCTACCACGTCGGCCACGGCCAGTGCCCAGCCGTGGTCCACTAATTTACTCGAGCAACGGCGTTCCGTCAGCCTGTGGCCCGAGTTGCGGCCCGAGCGCTTCGGCGTCGGGATCGATGACGCGGCGCTGTTCGTAGTCCGTCGACCGCTCGACCGGCGTCCGCCCGATCGCGGTAATCATGTCGGCGTACTCCTGGAACGACCGGAACTCGCCGTAGTCGCCGCCGGCACGCTTGGTGATTTCTTCGGAGAGGATGGTCCCCATGAAGTCGTCCGCGCCGCAGGTAAGCATCTTCAGTCCCTGCGTGTCGCCGTATTTGACCCACGAGGACTGGATGTGGTCGACGTTGTCGAGGAAGAGCCGCGAGACGGCGATCAGCAGTTCGTCCTCGTCGACAGTCGCACCCGATTCGACCATGCCACGCTCGTACAGCGGCGTCTCTTCGTGGACGAACGAGAGCGGGACGAACTCGGTGATCGCGCCGGTCCGGTCCTGCAGGTCGCGGATTCGCTTCAGGTGCAGCGCGCGGTGGCGCTCGTTCTCGACGTGACCGTACATCATCGTCGAGGTCATGTCGAGGCCGACCGACGCGGCCGCCTCCATGGCTTCGAGCCACTCGTCGGTGCGGATCTTCCCCGGACAGATGACGTCCCGGACCTCGTCGACGAGGATCTCCGCGGCGGTGCCGGGCACGCTGTCGAGGCCGGCATCTTGCAGTCGGCTGAACACCTCCTCGTAGGACCAGTCGGTGCCACGGCGGGCGTGGTAGGCCTCCTCCGGCGTCATCGAGTGGACGTGGACGCCGCCGACGTGCATCGCTCGAATCTGTTCACAGTAGGTGGCGGGGTCTTTTTCGTACTCCGCCGGCGAGCGGTAGTTCAGGTCGCCGCGGTCGCTGGTCTCCAGTATCTCTCTGTGTTCGTCGTCCAACGCGAGCGCGGGGTGGAGTCCAGACACCGAACAGACCTCGTAGATGCCGCGGTCGAGGGCGTCGCGCACGATTTCGCGGGACTCACTCGGCGTCTTCGTGAAGCCGCCGTGGTCCTCCTGATACTCGCTCCGGAACTGTTCGGAGCGGTCCTTGAAGTTACAGAAGAGACAGCCGGTGTTGCAGGCCGTCGTGACGTTGTTGTTGAGGTTCGCGACGAAGGTGACCTCGTCGCCGACGACCTCGGCCCGGCGTCGGTCGGCCGCTTCGAGCACCTGCTCTTTCCGGTAGTGGTCGATGCCGTCCCGGTCGGTGCCCGTCGTGAAGAGTTCGACTGCGTCGTCGACCGTCAGTCGCGTCCCGTTTCTCGCCTTGGCGAGTGCGTTCTCGAACGACTGGTCAGTCGTCGGACGGTGTTCGAACTCGACGGACCCGTCCGGTGTACCGACGGTCTCTGGGACGTCCGGCATTGCTGGACAGGAGGGAAAGAACGGTCAAAAGCGTATGGGTCCACACACGGCCCACAGGGTCGACAGGTCCCCCTGTTGCAGGACGGCAACGGGTACCGACGGCCGCAGTGCCACGGGGCGACGCATCAGGTCGGCAACACGCCGCCGATCCAGCCCGCGGTCTCGACAATAATCCAGGCGACGAATACCGCGTAGGCGCCGAGCAGCGCATAGGATTCGAGTTCGCTCAACACGAGGTCGGTCCGGAGGACGGTGAACAGGAGAATCGTCGCGCCGGTCAGGACGCCGAACATCGGCACGGCCATCGCGAAGTCGACGGTCCACGCACCGGCGATGAGGACGCCAAGCGGGATAGCCACGAGCAGGTCGAAGGTGTTCGAGCCGAGCACGTTCGCGAGCGACGTGACCGCGCGGTCGTCGCGGGCCGCCCTGACACTGACGAGCGTATCGGGGAGGCTCGTCGCCGCCGCCAGAATCGTCACGCCGAGCAGGAACTCCTGGACGCCGGCGGCGCGTCCGATGACGCCGACAGCATGGACAAGTTTCTCCACCGCCACGAGGATGACGGCCAGACCCAGCAGGAGGAAGAGCCACTGCCGCCCGACCGAGATTCCGGTGGTCCAGTCCGCTCCCGGATTGTGGTCGGCCGTGTCCTGGTACTGGATAAAGACGTACAGCCCGTAGAGTGCGAGCGGGATCGCCGCCAGCGGCCGCGTGATGACGCCCGTGAGCGTCGCCTCGCTGGGGTAGTAGATGACTGCAAGCGCCATCGTGATGAGCAGGACTGAGACGGCGAGCATGTAGAACTGTGCTTCCTTGTAGACGAGCGTCCGACTCGATTCGAGTTCGTCGTCAGTCACGACGCCCGCGACTGCGGGGATGACGAGAATATTGAAAATCGCCGACCCGACGATTGCGCCGACACCCAGTGGCATCGACCCGCCGAGCGCCGCGACCACGACGGTTGCGACCTCAGGGAAACTGGAGCCGACAGCGACGATGATCGCTCCCTGAACCACTTCGGGGAGGCCGTAGTGCGTCGCAAGCCGTTCGCTCGAGGACTCGAGCCAGTCGCTCCCTTTCCATATCGCTACCGTCGCGGCGACGATGATTACGACCTCGGCCAGCAGGTTAGCCGCCATCAGGAGGTCAGTCGACAGCCCGACGGAAAACGTTGCCCTCCGAGCGCGAGTGATACTGTCGGCTGTAACTATCGTAAGATACTCGCGGTGGCGACATTCTCTACAGACTTACAGCCGACAGTATGAGAAACGTCTTTGTCCCCGGCGCGAAAGGCGGGCACAATGACGAGCGTCAAGGAATTCCGTGTGGACGAACCGGCGACGGCCGAGGGGCTCGGCCGCGGCGCGTTCGTGTTCACGGACGACTACTCCGTGTTCGACTGGGGCAAGATGCCGGACCAGATCCCCGACAAGGGCGCATCCCTGTGTACGATGGGCGCGTACAACTTCCAACTGCTGGAGGAGAACCACGTCCCGACACACTACGAAGGCGTCAGGCTCCCCGACAGCGACGAAGTGGTAGACCTCGGCGAGGCGCTGTCTGCCGACACCGCCCCCGAAGAGATGGTCATCGAACTCACGCAGGTCCCGGACCTCCCCTTCGAGGGCGGTAGCTACGACTACGACGCCTACCACCGGGGGGCCGACGAGAACTACCTCATTCCCCTGGAAATCGTCTTCCGGAACCGCGTGGGCGTCGGGTCGTCGCTGCGATCCCGAACTGAGCCGGCCGACCACGGGCTCGACTACGACACCTGGCCCGAGGAGGTCGTCGACCTCGACGAGCCCATCGTCGAGTTCTCGACGAAATACGAGGAGCAGGACCGGTATCTCGACCGGGAGGCAGCCGACCGGATCGCCGGCACGGCCAGCATCGACCGCCTCGAAGAACTGGCCCGTGCAGTCAACCACATCGTCACCCAGCAGGCCGCAGAGGCCGATCTGGTCCACGAGGACGGGAAGATCGAGTGCCTGTACTACGACGGGGAGATCCGCGTGGCCGACGTGGTCGGCACGTTCGACGAGAACCGCTTCTCCTACGGGGGCCAGCAGGTCAGCAAGGAGGTCATCCGACAGTACCACAAGCGCACCCAGCCCGAGTGGGTCGACGCCGTGAGCGAGGCCAAACAGCGGGCCGACGCGGAGGGGGTCGCCGACTGGAAATCGCTCTGTGCGGAGTCGCCCGAACCGCTCGATGAGGACGTAATCCAGGTCGCTCGCGACCTCTACTGCGCCGGCACGAACGCCTACATCGGCGGTGACGTGTTCGACGCGCCATCGCTCGACGAAGCCGTCAGCGCCGCTAGCGAACTCTGAGAGAGTTACAAGTACAGCGCGTTTTCAGTCGTCAGCCTCGATCTCACCGTCGTCCTCGGCGACGAACTCGCCGAGGCCGTCGATGGGACGGTCGGGGTTCAACTGGTCGAGTTTCTCCGGTGCGCCGAGCTGGGCCGAGGTCTCCTCGGGATCCCGCAGTTTCGTCCGGCCGCGGTGGACACTCACCTCGTCGTTGAGGTGGAGCTTGATGGCCTCGATGAGCGCCTCGGCTTCCAGCGGTTGACCGATCTGCTGGAGCTCTTCTTCGGTGGCGTCGTCGGGGACGTTGAACGCTCGCTGGGTGATGATCGGCCCCTGGTCCAGGTCCGTCGTCACGTAATGGGCAGTGACGCCGGCGATGCGGACGCCCTCCTCGATGGCCTGCATGTACGCCGACGCGCCGGGGAAGGCGGGCAGCAGACTCGGGTGGACGTTGATGATCCGGCTCTCGTAGCGGAACACGACATCCGGCGAGAGGATGCGCATGTAGCGGGCCAGCGCGATGAGGTCGGCGTCGTACTGTGCGAGCAGGTCGAGCAGTTGTTGCTCGTCCGGCGTGCCCTTCTCGTCGCCGATGTCGTGGAAGGGGACGTCGTATTTGGCCGCCAGCGGTTCGAGGTCGTCGTGGTTGCCGATGACCACCTCGATGTCGGCCCCGAGGTCGCCGTTGGCCCAGGCTTCGAACAGGGCTTCCAGGCAGTGTGACTCCTTCGTGACGAGGACGGCGATGGTCTGGGTCTCGCGGTCGGCGGGGAACCGGACCTGCACGTCGACGCCGAGTTCGTCGCCGAGTTCGGTGAGGTCCTCGCGGAGTTTCTCCTCCGTCGTCACCATCTCAGACGTGTCGACGCGCATGGTCATCCGGAAAACCCCCTCCCGGACGGCCTGGTCGAGGTCCTCGATGTTGATGCCCCGCTCGAACAGGAGCGAGGTCACTTCGGCGATGAGGCCCGTGTCGTCCTCACCGACGACCGTAATCTCGGTCAGACCACGTGTCACGATACCCACCACCGGACAGCGTCGTGATTCATTTGCCCCAGAGTCGGCAGTCCCACGGCAAAAGCCTTCGTTTTCCACCTAGGGTGGACGCCAACCCTTTGTGTATCGGTCCGTGTATGTACGGCCGTGATGAGTGATTCGCCGACCGTTCTCTGTGCCCAGCCGGATGCCGACGAGCGTGCGGAGACGGCCGACGCGCTTGCCGACGCCGGACTCGCTGTGGAGGAAGTCGGGTCCGTCGATACGTTAGATGCGGCACTTGACCGGTCGATTGACTGCGTTGTGACGGCCTTCGACCTCGAGGACGGGGACGGGTTCGACGTGGTCGATGCGGTCCGTGATGTGAACCCGGAGTGCGTGGTGATCCTCTATACGGAACACGCGCCCTCGGACCTCCCGCGCGGCGGTCCAGAGCAGGTCGTCGAGTACGTGCCGCGGACGGTCCCGGAATCCCGGGAGCGACTCGCGGATGTCGCTGCCATGGCTGCCGCGGAGGTAACGCAGGCGGCCTATCCCGTTCCGGAGGCCGAAACGGAGCGGCTGGCCGCCGTCCAGCGGTACGACGTCGACCAGTTGGCGGCAATCGACGCGTTCGACCGGCTGACGGCGCTTATGACCAGCCACTTCGACATCGACGTGGCCTTTGTCGGCCTCATGGACGAACACGAGGAGCGGTTCCTGGCGTGTGAAGGGGCCAACTGGCGGACCCTCTCCCGCGAGGACTCCATCTGCACCCACACGATTCTCTCGGACGAGACGATGGTCGTCGAGGACACCCACGAGGACCCCCGCTTTGCCGAGGTCGATGCGCTGAAACAGCTCGACATCAGGTCCTACGCCGGCGTGCGAATCACGGACAAAGAGGGGAATGCAATCGGTGCAGTCTGTTGCACCGACGGCGAGCCGCGGCGTTACACGCGGACCGAACTCGACGACCTCCAGCGGTTCGCCGACGAGGTCGAGGAACAACTGCTGTTGCGACGACGGCTCCAGAGGGATACCTGATGTCACAGCGACGAGACGACCGATACACGTTCGACGGCCTGCCGCTGAATCCGGTCGAACCGGGGACGAATCTGCTCGTGACCGGCCCTGTTCTGAGCGGAGCGCGGGAGATGGGGCTGCGACTGCTCTGTAGCTCCGACGCCGACGGCGGAACCGTCCTCGTCGCGACGGACAGCGATGCCACGACGCTGCTAGAGGACTTCGAGCGCCACGGCGGCGTGCTCGACCGCGGAAGAGTCCGTGTCATCGATTGCGCACAGGAGAGCGGCGACCTGCCGGAAGACAGCGTGTCTACCGTCAGTACGCCGGCGGACCTGACCGGCATCGGTATCGAGTACTCGGGCCACTACGAGTCGACGTACGCCAGCGGCTACACGCGGGTCCGGTCCGGCATCATCACGCTGACGCCGCTGCTCGTCTACAACGACGATGTCAGGGCGGTGTACCGGTTTCTCAACACCATCACCGGCCGTATCGGTACCGCGGACGGCCTCGGCGTCTGCGTGCTCGATCCGAACGCCCACGAGGAGCAGGTCGTCGAAAGCGTGGCACGGTTCTTCGACGGCCGGGTCGACGTTCGTGCCGACGCGGGCGACCTCGATCTCCGTGTGGCCGGCCTGCGCGACCAGCCGTCCGATTGGACGCCGGTCGGCGCCGGGACGTGACCTGCCGGGAGAACACAAGCGTTTTCTCCGCTGCCCGCTCGCTTGCCAGTAATGACTGCCTTTACCGCGACCGTCACTGTCCGGCTCAAGCGGGGCGTCCTCGACCCCGAAGCCGAGACGACACAGCGCTCCCTGGAACGCCTCGGCTTCGACCTGAACGACCTCCGCTCGGCGGACGTGTTCGAGCTGGACCTCGACGCCGACAGCGCCGAGGACGCGGCCGAGCGCGCCGAGGAGATGGCCGAGCGGCTCCTGGCGAACCCCACCATCCACGACTACGACATCGAGGTGGCACAGGCAGAATGACCATCGCCTCGAAACTGACGGCAATGGTCAGTGCTGTCTCACGGAGGGGGCCCGCGTGACCATCGCCGTCATCCAGTTCGGCGGCTCGAACTGCGACCGCGACTCCGTGCAGGCTCTGGAGTCACTCGGCTTCGACGGCGAGCTCGTCTGGCACGAGGACGGCCTCCCCGAGGACGTCGACGGCATCGTCCTCCCCGGCGGTTTCTCCTACGGCGATTATCTCCGTGCCGGCGCGATGGCTGCCCACTCGCCCATCATGGCGGAAGTTCGTGAGGCAGCGAGCGAAGGCACGCCAGTGCTTGGCATCTGTAACGGCGCACAGATCGGCTGCGAGTCGTCGCTGACCCCCGGCGCGTTCACGACCAACGAGAGCGCCCGCTTCCAGTGTGAACACGTCCACCTGCGCGTCGAGAACGCCGATACGCCCTGGACCAGCCAGTACGAGGATGGCGAGGTCGTCGAACTCCCCATCGCCCACGGCGAGGGTCGCTACGAGATTGCTGACGACCGCCTGGACGAACTCGAAGCCGAGGACCGGATTCTGTTCAAGTACTGCGACGAGGACGGCAACGTGTCCCCCGAGGCGAACCCGAACGGCTCGAAACACAGCGTGGCCGGCGTCACCGGCGAAGCAGAGCATGTCGCCGTCATGATGCCCCACCCCGAGCGGGCGACGCTTTCGGACCTGGGCCGGACCGACGGCCAGGGCGTGCTCAAGGGCTTCGCCGAGTAGCGCCGCTTTTCAGTGTCGTATCAAAGGGGAGGGACCAGCGGAGCGTGTGACATAGTCCGGCGGTCCCTAAGCCAACTTTGTGGGTCAAGCCGTATAAACACACGCTTACCGGAGTGTAAGTGAAATCCGGGATTACAGTCGGCGAGAGCGGCTATCGAGGCTGTCTGACTCACAGTGGTGTATTCGGTCCATCGGGAACCGCAGGCCGACAGTGTCGCCGATTGACGGCGGGTCGTCGGCGAAGGCGGTAACGGTCACGTCGTCGAACGAGAGCGTGACTCTGTTCGTCGCGTCCTCGCGAACGACCCGTTCAACGGAGGCCTGGACGTCGCCGGGGTCGCCGAACGCGATGGCCTCCGGCCGGATTGCGGCGTGGCCGTCGCCCTCCGGCGAGGCGCTGCCGTTCAACAGCCGTCGCAGGGACGGGGCCGACGAGAGGTCGACGGTGTTTGCGCCGGTGAACTCGGCGACCATCGGCGAGGCGGGTCGCTCGAACACGTCCTCGGGCGTGCCGGTCTGGACGATGCGGCCGTCGTGCATCACCGCGATGCGGTCGGCGAGGGCCCGGGCCGTCGTCCGGTTGTGCGTGACGTATACCGAGGTCACGTCGGCGAGGACGTCCGCCAGGTCGTCTCGCAGGGCCTGTCGCGTCGGCACGTCCAGCGCCGCGAGCGGTTCGTCAAGCAGCATGACCCCCGGCTGGATTGCGAGCGCCCGAGCGAGCGCCACCCGTTGTTTCTCCCCGCCGGACAGCGTGGGTGGGTACCGGTCCGAGAGGGGACTCACACCCAGTTCGGCCAGTAGCGCGTCGGGGTCGCTCGTCTCGTCGTGGTACTGGGTGCCGTAGGCCACGTTCTCCGTGACGGTCATGTGCGGGAAGAGGGCGTAGTCTTGGAACACGAAGCCGAAGTCGCGCCGCTCGGGCGGCAGGTCGGTGAGTTGGCGGCCGTCGAACGCGACGAACCCCTCGTGGTCGTGGAACCCCGCCACGGTTTCCAGCAGGAGGGTCTTGCCGCTCCCGCTCGGGCCCAGAATAACCAGACTCTCGCCCGGTTCGACCTCGATTTCGGCGTCGACGGTGAACGCCTCGGCCCCGTCTGCGGTGAACGTCGACTCAACGCCGGCGTGGAGTCCGTTCACGGCATCCCTCCCGTGGCCGAGTTGTCATCGGTGAGATACCGGACGATGAGGAAGATGACGGCCGAGACGGCGAGCAGGAGGAACGCGACGGCACCGCTCTCGGCGAGCCCGCCCTGGAGGTAGGTGTTGTAGACGAACACCGGCGCGTGCTGGGCGGTGACCTCGCCGCCGTCGGGTGGATAGAAGAACGACACCGAGTAGGCGACGACGGCGACTGCGCCGAACTCCGAGACGGCGCGGGCCCACGCGAGAACGCCGCCGGTGACCATGCCCCGAAGGGCCAGGGGGCCCGTGACACGGCGGAACGTCGCCCACTTGTTCGCGCCGTGGATTCGTGAGGCGTATTCGAGGCGGTTGTCGATGGCCTCGAACGATTCGCGGGTCGCGTTCACGGCGTAGGGAGCCGAGACGAACGTCATCGCGAGCACCATCCCGGTCATCGTCCCGAGCACGGAGAACTGGGGGAACGCGCCGCCCTGTCCAAACCCGAACAGGATGAGGATACCCGCGACCGAGTGCGGGACGACCAGCGGGAGGTCAACGAGGCTCTCGACGAACGGCTGGCCCGGGAACCCCTCGGCGAGGAGGTGGGCCAGCGGTACACCGAGGGCGAGGCTGAGAACGGCCGCCAGCAGCGGCCCGTACACCCCGAGATAGAGCACGCGGTGGACGCCCGGGTCCGTCGCCTTCTCCGCGACGAGCGAGGGGTTCTGCCGGGCGACGAACAGAAACAGCGGCAGGCCGAGCGCGACCGTGAGGAGACTCCCGACGGTCGCCGTCGCGACAGTGAACGAGGAGCCATCGAGGACGTAGGCGGTGACGGCGGTGCTACCGACCATGAAGTAGGCGTACCAGGTCGGCCGTCCGTAGGTGTAGGCCCCGGCGAACGCGACCGCCTGCAGGGCGATGAAGGCGACGACGAGCGGCCGCGTACCGACGCGGTCACGAACCAACCGGGTGTCTGTTTCAGTTGCCATCGTGTAGTGTCTGGGTGAGAGTCATCGACCGGAGTGGGACCGCTTACAGCTCCAGCGGGCCGAGATTGCTCTGTGCGCTGGCGACGTCCATCACGCGGTCGGGGACGGCGTCTTCCCCGCTGGCCGGGACGACGATGGGGTCGACCGGGACGAGTCCCTGGCTCTCCAGCACGGAGCGACCCGCGTCGGTCGCGAAGTACTCGACCCACTGGGCCCCACGGCCGGGTGCTTCGGCGACGCTGGGAACCGTGATGCCGTACGCGATGGGCGCGCCGGTGAAGGTCCCGCTGCCGGTCTCGACCTCCGCTTTCGCGTAGTGTTCCGCGTACTCGCTGGTCGCCTGCGAGAGGTCCACCTCCTGCTGGAGGTCGATGAAGGGCTTGCCGGACGTGCTGGAGATGGACTGGTAGTACATCACATAGTCCAGTTCGCCGGACTCCAACTGGCCTTCGAGGTTCGTCTCCGTCCCCGTCGGAACCACGGAGTTGTCACGCAGGGCCTGGTAGGTCGAATCGTCGTAGAGCCGTTCCCCGTTGAACTCCTCCTTGCCGAGTTGCTGTGTCATGACCGCGCGGTAGCCACCGGGGTCGACGGCCGGGTCGGAGTGCCCGATAGTGACGTCGTCGCGGGTTAGCACCTCCCACCAGTTGTCTTTCGAGATGTCGTCAGCGCCGGGCGAGTCCTGGCGGTACTGTATCGACATCGAGTTTGTCGTGAAGATAGCGTACCAGTCCCCGTAGTCCGGGAGGATGCGGTTCCGGATGAGACGGAAGTCCGAGACGCCGAGCACGTCGGCGGACCGGCCCTGCTGGGTAATCTTCTGTGTCGACGCGACGGAGCCTTTCGCCTCGCGGTTGACGTCGACGCCGTACTCGTCCTCGAACGCCGGTTCGGCCTCGCCAAACGGCGGTGCGAGGCTGCCAGCGTGGAAAATCGTCATCGAGTCGGCCATCGACGACTCGGTCGGCGTCGACCCCGTCGATGAGTCCGCCGTGTCGGTCGTGGCACCGCCGGCGTCGCCGTCGCCGCCGTCGCCGCCGTCGCCACCGCCGCTACACCCTGCGAGTGCGGTCAGCGTTGCGGCCCCTGCACCAGTTAGAAACGCTCTCCGTGTCGTTCGTCGTCCGGAAGTGCTGCCTGAGTTCGAGCGTTGTGTCATGAGCGATACTTCCCCTTCTATCGTGACAGTCATAAACGCTTTGACCACACTCCACCACTCGTTCGTATGGACGCGACCGCGGACGTCGAAGTGCAACTGGGGCAGGGCGACGTAGCGCTGACCGCACGTGACCGAACGCTCCTGCAGGCAGTCGCCGCCCACGGGTCGTTGAACAGCGCCGCCGACGCGCTCGGCCGGTCGTACGCCCACGCACAGCGGCGGATCGTCGAACTGGAGGACGCGTTCGGCCCGCTGGTCGACCGCAGTCGGGGCGGCAGCGGCGGCGGCGGCAGCGAACTCACGGACACCGCCGAGCAACTGCTGGCCCGTTTTCAGCGCCTCCAGGCCGAGTTCGACGGGGTGGCGACGGCGGAAGAGACGGTCCTCCGGGGGACTGTCGTCGACCGCGACGGCGAACTGGCGACCGTCGAGACGCCGCCGGGGACGGTCCGGGCCATCGTCGATACCGACGCCGACGCCGGCGACGCGGTCGAAGTCGGTATCCGCGCAGACACGGTGACGCTGAACGCCCCGCCGGAAGCGCCCGAACCGGCAGGGACGAGCGCACGGAACCAGTTTGCCGGCACCGTCGAGCACATAGAGGAGGGCGCGTCTATCGCGCTGGTCTCGCTGGCTATCGACCCGGATACGACGCTGTCCGCGCTGGTGACTGACACGAGCCTCGACAAGCTCGACATCACCGCGGGCGCGGAACTCGTCGCCTCGTTCAAAGCGACCGCGACCGTCGGCGTCATCCCGGCTATCGAATAGCCGGGGTCAGAAAGCTGTCGTGAGCGGTGAAAACCAGTCGTCAGCAGCGATGTGCGGACTGCCGTGCGTCAGTTCCACAGTTACCGCCTGGGTTCGGGCGGTCGTGGTACAGCCGTCCGTATCAGAGACCCCAACCGGACGGCAACAGGTCGGACTGGCAAGCGGTGCATGCGACCATCCCGTCGCCGTCGATACACTGCCGCTGTTCACCGCACAGGTCACACTCCGTGACCGTTCCGCGTGTATTGAAACTGCGCCTATCCTGGTCACCGTTCGGGGTCATATCGAACAAGCTTAGGCGCGAAAGACGGATAAGCGTTGGTCGACAGGCTGTCACACGGTTTCTGTCGGGTCGCCGGATGGCTCCGAGCTATCGAGCGAGCGGGAGGGAGTAACTGCGCTCGCGTTCGATGACGGCGTCCCACGTCGCTTCGCACTCGCAACTCACCTGCTCGAACACCGACGGGTCCTGCCGGAGGTCGAAGTCCTTGATGGCGCGCTGGACCTTGTCGTCGCACTCGCCGCAGTTGTGCGGGCCGCGGTCGCTGCCGTGGCCGACGGGGTCGGAGACGACGATGACGTCCTCGTCAGCCGTGGATTCCAGCACGTCAGCGACCGACCAGAGCCACGGCGGCCGATAGCCGCCGTCGTGGTACAACTCCTCGACCATCGTGTAGCGCTGGACGTTGCAGGGGTTCATCGAGACGGTGTGACAGCCGTCGACGGCCGCACAGCGCCGAACCGACCGCTTCATGTCCTCGACGGCCTCGGCTTCGGCGAGGAACGGGGGCTTCATCAGCAGGTACGCCTTGACGCCGGCACCGGCCGCCTGGGCCGCCTCGGAGGCGTCCTCGAAGTCGGCGAAGTCGAAGTACTTGTTCACGCAGTCGTGTCGGACCCTGTCAGTTGCGGTCTCTAAGCCCACCGCCACGTCGGTCTCCAGGCCCACGTCGACGAAGTCACCGACCGTCTCCTCGTCGACGAAGTCCGGCAACGACTCGACGACGATGCGCTCGCGGTCGGCGAAGGTTTCGGCGATGGCCTGCCGTGTCTCCGCCGGAACTTCCCGCTCGTCGAGGAAGCTCCCGGACGTGTAGATCTTGATGAGACCGCTTTTGTCGTCGCTGTTTTCGGCCTCGTGGTCCAGACAGTGCTGGATCTGGGCCATCAGGTCCTCGTGGGCGACGCTGCCGCCCTCGACGCTCTCAGCGACGTAGCCACACATCGTACAGCCGCCGGCGCGCGCCCACCGACAGCCGCCGGTGTTCAGGATGATGGTCAGGCTCTGGTAGACGCCGTCGGGGGTGTTGTCCTCGTCGAGCCACACGCGGGTCGGCTCACGAGGGTCGTAGGTCGAGTCGTTACGCGACCGGATGTCACGCATCACGGAGTTGTGGGCGTCCATGCCCTTGCCCTCCTCGTAGACCTCGGGACTGGGCTTGCTCATTGGGGCGAGGTAGCCGATGAGTGCGTAAAGCCGCTTCGTTACTGCCGGGATTGTGGGTCGGTTCGGTCCGAAAGTATGCTGGAGCGGTGGGCCGCGATCCACGCCAGCCCGGCCAGAACGGCCCCGACAGCGTTGGCCACGAAGTCAGTACCGCTCACACCGCGTGACGGGACGAGCCCCTGTAGCAGTTCGACTCCAGCCCCGTAGCAGACGGAGACGGTCACGAGTGCTGCAACTGCGATGACGTCACGGGCCTGTCGTCCCCACGCGAGCAGTACCGCCAGTGTGCCGTAACTCGCCGCGTGAACCCACTTATCCAGCGTAAAACCGAGGAGTGCGGGGACCTGCTCGCCCGCCCCTTCGGGAACCGGGAGAAGCGAGGTGACGAGTAATAACAGCGAAAACCCGACAGCGGGCAGGTAGCGGCGGGATTCCGACCAGTCCATACTGGCGGTTCTCCCGTTCGGCAAATAAGTCGCGCGGTCGTCAGAACACGCCGTAGAGAGCTGCGAGCCAGCGCACGCCGACGCCGACACCGACCAGGCCGCCCAGGCCGTACATCGCCGCCTGGTTCCGGTAGCGAGTAGCAACGTTTCCGAGAGAGCCGATAGCAACGTGGGTGCTCTCGCCACCGATCACAAGCCCGTCGTCGGTCGTCGCCGTACCGGCGATAGCGACGTGGTCGCCGGGGGCGACGATGGATTCCTCGTAGGTCCGGGACTTGTCGGCGTGGTTGCGCTCGACGTCCGGCGCTGGCGACTGAAACCCCGTCGCAGGCTGTTCGTCGGGTTCGAGCGAGCGCGTCCGCGTGGCACCGAGGTCCATCGTCGCCCCCTCGGGGTCGATACGTACCGGTCCGCTGCCGTCGTCTATCGTGAACACGACGCCCCCGTCACCGCCGTCAACGGTGACGTACTGGTCACCATTGCTGCCGACGCCATAGGGGTTCAACACCTCGACTGACCACGACCAGCAACACGCTTCGCGTCCGGTAACAGGGGCGGCATCGACAGCAGCGCCAGTTACCTCGCCCATACAGGCCACCTCGCCGGGTTCGAGACTGCCGGTAGGTACGTCGTTGTCCGGATGGAGTCGCCGCCACCGGCGGCCGAGCGTGTGACTGATATTGAGTCCCAGATACCCCAGTACGAGCGGAATCGAAATACCGATAGTCGCGTATCCGAGACCACGGAGGTTCGCGGAGATGTCGACATTCCCGAGAAACCCAAACACGAGAATCGTACCCAGCGTTCCGACGGTGGCGACCACGATACCTCGTTGCGTGACACCGCGCTCCCTGAGCGGGCGACCAGCCGGGGTCTGGAGCTCGTAGTAGACGTACGCGGCCGCGAAGAACACGACCATCCCGGCCACTGCGAGCAGGTACAGTTCGAGCGGGTCGGCCATCAGCCGACGCTATTCCGTGGGCCGGGAAAAAACCAGCTACAGTTCCTCGGTGTGGCGCATCTGGACGGCGATCCCGCGCGTCGAGGACCGCATCTCCGGGCCGCTCATCTGGGCGCGACCGACGCCGAAGGCCGCGTCACCCCGAATCACCACGTCGTCGCCGACGCGGATGTCGTCGCTGGCGTCCGTGATTCCCGGCGCAAGCACCGAGCCGTGGGGCACGAACGGTTCGATTTCGACGGTTTTCGTCGGCACGTCGCTCTCGACCCAGCGGCGCGCCCCGGCGGTGGTCAGCGAGAGCACGCCGTACTGCTGGGCCAGCGCCGCCAGTTGTTCACCGTCGGCGTCGTCGGCGCGCAGTTGCGGATACCGGCCTTGCGTCGAGAGGTCGTCAAACAGTTCGTCGCCGGCACCCTCGCCGAACTGGTAGTCGGCGACGGCGCGGATGGTGTTGTGTTCGCGTTCCCGCTTGGGATACCGGTCCCAGCCTTCCAGTTCGGCGGCGAGATACCCCAACGAATCCGCCGTCGTCGGGTGGTCAGTGACCGTGTAGGTGAACTCCCGACCCAGCGAATCGGCCACGCGCTCGCAGATGTCGCGGTAGCCTTCGCCGGGAACGTGGGCAATAATCTCCGGGTAGTCGGTGCCTTCTAAATAACGTTCGAGCACGCGGCTGACGAATTCGATTTCGGTGGCGGTCCAGTTGCCTGTGACCACGGAGTCGTAGTGCTGTGCGGGGTAGGTGAGTTCGAGTTCCTGTGGCACGACGCCGATGGGCGAGGTCATCGAGACGACGTGGGCGCGCCACTTGATCGCGTCGTGGTACTGCTTGTGGCTCTGGGAATCGCTGTATGGCTTGCGTGCCGAACACGGGACCAGCACGAGCGGACGGTCGTCGAAGCGCGGCACGTAACGGTCGGTGACGCGCTCGGCGAACCGCTGGATTTCGACGCGACGCAGCGAGTCGTCGCTGGCCGCCGAGAGGTCGGCTCGCCGGATGAGCGGCGTTCGCTGTTCGAGGTAGCCGTACTCCTGGTCGAGTCGGCGGAACGTCGCGGTGAGCCAGTTGTCCTGTCTGGCCTGTCCTTCGACGTAGTCCCGGAGGCGACCGTCACGAATCCGGCGGCGGACGCGACGGAGTTCCGCGGCGAGCGCGTTGACGTTGTGCTCGACACAGTCCTCGCGGTTGAACTCGTCGCGCGGCTGCTGGCAGGCCGGACACGCACACGGGAGTTCGTCGAGGTCTTCGAGGAAGTACGCCTCGTCGGTCGTGAGATACCGACCCTCAGTCCCGCGGATGACGGCGCGGTCGGGGTCCACGAGGTCCACACCGGCGTAGACGAGCGTCGCGACGTTTCGCGGCGTAGCGACGCCGGGCAGGTAGAGCGCAGTGTCTGCGGGGATAGCTTCGCGGACGGTCGTGACGGCATCGACGAACGCCGACGCGTGCCCGACGTAGCCGGGCGCGCCGGCGAGCACGTAGGCGTCGCTGCCGTGGTCGGTCGCGGTATCGGGGGAGACGACTGCTGCGCTCGGGAAGTCAACGTCGGGATAGTCGACCGCGAACGCATCGGCGACTTCGTCCGGGGTTCCGGCGGGGAGTCCGCGGTGGGGCAGGACGGTAAGCAGTGAGTCATCGCCCACAGGGTCGTCCTGTGTCGTCGGCCAGCGGCTTCCGGCGTCGTCGAGGACGTGCCGGCAGTCGCCCGGCGTCGCTGTGTCCACGTCGTCGACCAGCGCCGGCGTCGTCACAGAGTCGGCGAGGCGCAACTCACCCACTCGCGCGGCGCTGTCGCGCTCGTGGATCTCGAAGTAGTCGGTCATGCAATGGCGTCAGCCACGCGCGACCAACTATCTTGCCTTTGGGCCGGCAAGCATCGGTAGCGACCGAGAATGGTTCACGTATGCCGTACGTCGCCCCGGCCGACGGTTATATGTCCCTGATTATCGCAGACAGACCGCTATCCACCGGTTAGCTGGTTCCTAACTAAATCGATAGGAGATGACTGACTGTTCGTGCAGCGACAGACACGACGAGACGTGTTGCTCGCCCTTTCTGGGACGGCCGCAGCGCTGGGGGGCTGTTCGACCGGCCTCTCGTCGGGGGAGTCGGACGCGAGGGCCGCGTCGCAGGAGACGGAACCAACACCGACGGAACGGGCATCCGAGTCAGCCACGGAAAGCAGGCCCGCAATGTTCGTCCATCTCGATACACTGGCTGCGATACGGGGCCGTGTCGAGAACGGTGACAGCCCGTGGACGGAGGCCTACGAAGCCTTCATCGACGATGTCCGCGATGCGATGGCAGCGGCTCCGGAGAGCGTCACGGACAACGGCGACGGCCACGAGTTCAAAACGAAGGGTCCCGAGGACCCCGAGGCACGCAAGGACTACGTCGCCGCCATCAGGACCGGGGATCGGATCCGTGACCTCGGACTCGCTTACCAGTACACCGGCGCGGACCAGTACGCCGAGAAAGCCATCGAACTGCTGGACCACTGGTTCCTGAGCTCGGAGACCCATATGGCCCCTGTGAAAACGAACAGTATCGAACAGTACATCACGCTCCCGAAAATGTGGTGGGGCGCGGAACTCGTTCGCGACCACGAGGCGTGGAACGCCGACAGCGTCGGCACAGAGGCCGACCTGCAGGAGTGGGTCCGGGCGTTCCTGAATGATATGGGCCACGGTATTCCGACCGAGATGGGACAACAGAACATCTTCAACTGGCAGGAGATGACCCACGCCGCCGGCTCAGTGTACCTCCGGAACTGGGACCGGTTCCGAGAGGCCATGCGGCGAAACCGCGAAGACGGCTTCAACCAACTCCGAGAGGACGGCCTGCTGGAAAACGAAATCACTCGCGCGTCGAGCCTGGCATATTCGCTGTACGCGGCAAAGGCGCTGGTCACCGCCGCGGAACTCAGCCGGCTCTACGCCGACAAACTCGACGGCCCCACGCTGTACGAGTACCAGAAGTTTGACACAGACAGGGGCGCTATCGAGCGGATTCTCGACGCCCATGCACCCTACGTGGCTGACCCGGAGGCCTGGGAAGCGATGGGCGAGGGAGATCCCGACCGGTTCGTCAACACGGACGACTTCCCTGCCAGAAAGCAGGAGGCCGCGTCCTCGCTGTACGAGGTGGCCTACTCGTACTACGAGAAAGACACGTATCTGGAGGCGCTCACACAGAGCGGCCAGCCGGTGAAGAACGTCCCGACGTACGTCTCGGCCCAACAGGCCGCGATTGACAACCCCGACCGACCGCATCGGGACGAACGCATCCTCGGCTGGACGACGTTCACGCACGGTGAGCGGTTCCGGCTCGATTTGTAGAGCGGGCATCCGGCGTTGATAGCCACATCATCAAATTTTGGATGCCAGCGGCCACAGAGCAGATATGGATGTTGTCGTGACCGGCGGCCGGGGCAGTTCCGGGCGCTGGATCGTCGACCGACTCGCCGGACCGCACGACGTGACAGTACTCGACCGCCACCTCCCTGACGATGGGGGCCATCCGGCTGTCGGGTACCGAGCGCTTGATCTGACAGATGCCGGGAGCGTGTTCGATTCGCTCACCGCCATCGACCCAGATGCAGTGGTCCACTGGGCGGCGATTCCGGTAGCCGGGACCCACCCCGGCGTAGACCTCTTTCAGAACAACACGCTCGCGGCGCACAACGTCCTCTCGGCGGCTGGCCGCGTCGGCGCTGACGTGGTGCAAGGCTCCTCGGACGGCGCGTACGGCTTCTTCTTCGCCGAAGAGACGCCCGTGCCGGACGAGCTTCCGATTACGGAACGGCACGCGCGCAGGCCGGAGGACGACTACGGGCTCTCGAAGGTCGTCACCGAGGAAATCGGGAAGACAATCGCCCGCCGGGACGACATCTCTGTGGCGTCGATTCGCCCCTCGTGGATACAGAGCCCCGGGACCTACCCCTGTCGGGACGAGGAGTACGTCGACGACCTCGCGGCTGGCGCGGGCAACTACTGGTCCTACGTGGACGTGCGGGACGTGGTCGACCTCGTTGAAGCCGCGCTCACGAGCGATATCGACGGGCACGAGGCGTTCAACTGCGTCGGTCCCGACAACGCGCTCGGTCGGCCGCTGGTCGAACTCATGCGCGAACACTACGGGGCCGTCCCCGAGGACTGTACGGTCGAGGGGGACGCCGCGGCGTACTCGACGGCCAAAGCCGCGGAACTGCTGGGCTGGGAGCCGACCCGGTCCTGGCGCGAGGCCGCCGACGAGGACGTGGACGTGTCGAGGGTCTGACCGACGGGCGAGACAATTAAGCGCTGTCAGTCGCGGGCGTGCAGGGCACGCAGGCGGACGCTGTCAGGCACACGGTCCAGCGCCGTCGCCGGCCAGTCGTCGTGGACCAGCGTGAAGGACACGTCGGGATGGAGTTCGACCAGCCGCCGCACGCCGTCTGCTGCGGCCTCGTAGGCCGCTCGGTCGGTCCGGTCCGGGACCTCCGCGGTCAACGGATAGGTGTCGGCGAGTTCGCGCGGGTACGGACCGAAGGGCGGCCGGACGCCCCAGGTTTCGTCGTAGCGCGTGCTGGAACTCCCTTCGGTCAGCAGGACCTCGTCGCCCTCGACCGGGAGGCGCTCTAACCGGTCCTGGTGGCGTCGGACTTCGGGCCGACGCGCGCTTTCATTCGAGGTGTAGAAGAAGGCGTCCTTCGAGACCGGGTCGGTGCGTTCGAGTTGTTCGGCGTGGTCGAGCAGCGCGCGGTAGCCGTCGAGCATGGCCGGATGACCGCGGGCGCGACTGTCGACCAGTTCCATGAGGTTACCAGAGCGAATCGCCTGCTTGACCGTCCGGATTTCGCCGTAGGTGACGTGGAGGTTGTGCCGGGCGAGCAGTTCCTCGCGCTGGTCGGCGTCCATCGCATCGAGTTCCGCCGGCGCGTGGTCGGTACAGACCGGGCAGTGACACGGGAAGTAGGTCAGTTCGGACAGCAGTTCCGTCCCCTGCACCGTGAGATAGCGGTCGTCGCGGGCGTACAGCGCGTACGCCGCAGAATCGAACAGGTCACAGCCCAGGGCCGCCGCCATCGCGAACATCATCGGGTGGCCAGCACCGAACAGGTGGACCGGACCGACCTCCCCCAGCCCGCGCTTGCAGGCCGCGACGACGTCTGCAAGGTCGGCGTAGCGGTACTCGTTCATCAGCGGGACGACGGCCCCGAGCGGGAACACGTCGAGACCGGTGGCGACGGCGTCCGCGGCGGCGCGCTCCCGGAGGTCCGGATAGGTCGACCCCTGGACCGGCGCGCTGACGAGCATCTCGCCGGTGTCGACTGTGGCGGCGTGTTCCAGCCGCTCCTGGGTCGTCTTGAGTTCCTCGGTCGCCCGCTCGCGGTCCACATCGGGCGGCGTCGGGATGTCCACCGGCGTCCCGATGTCAGAGCCGATCTCGTGCTGGAACTGTAGTATCTCCTCGGTGGTCACGTCGATGTCGCCGTACTCGGCGAGCTGGAAGGACCCCGAGTCGGTCATGATGGCCCCGTCGAACCCCAGCAGGTCGTGGAGGCCCTGCTCCAGCACCGGCTCGCGGAGGTCCTCGGAGCCGTGCAGGATGTAGCTGTTCGTAATGAGTATCTCCGCCCCGAACTCGGATTCGAGCGTCGCCGGCGCGACCGTCTGGACGTGCGGATTGACCACCGGCAGGATGGTCGGCGTCTCGACGGTGACGCCGGCCCGTGGCACCGTCAGCTCGCCAAGCCGGCCCGCAGCGTCGTACTGGCGGACCTCGAAATTCGTCATTACACGTCGTCGTCGGTCAGCGCGCCTAAGGGTTGTGTTCCCCCGTGAGCGCAACCGTTCGCAATCGGGGGCAGCAGTGGACAGAGCGACGCGCCGGCCGGCACAGCGCCGCTATTCGTCGGACCGCTCAGGCCCGCCGGGCACCAGTTTGCGCTCGGGCCGATGGACGGTCCCGGATTCCTCGTCAGCGACGTACGCCTGTGACATCCGGAACATATCGACCACCTCGCTTCGGGACCCGTAGGCGTCCTCGACAAGTCGTTCGAGTAACTCCGCCCGCGAAATCGGGTGGCCGGTCTGACGGCGAACGGCCGCGCGGAGTTTATCCAGCCGCCGTTCCGTCTGTTCGCCGAGTTCGATCGATGCCATATGTTAGATGATACCACCTCTCAGGATTTCAAGCTGTCGTCGGTTCAGCGCTCGAACAGCGCGTAGTGCATGATACCCAAAGCGGCACGGCCGTCCCGGAGCGTGCCGTCACGCACCGATTGGACCAGCGAATCGAAGTCGGCAGTGTCGACCCGAATCGATTCGTTGTGGTCCAGTTCCTGGTCGGCCGTCGCCTCACAGTCCCGCGCGACGTAGTAGTGGAACACGTAGTCGGTGTTGCCGTTTGCCGGTTCACCCGTGTAGAGATGGTCGATAGTGTCGGCCTCGTATCCCGTCTCCTCGCGGAGTTCGCGGGCGGCGGCGGCTTTTGGGTCGCTGTCCTCGCCCTCCATCGTCCCGGCCGGTAAGCCGCGGTTGACTCGACGGACCGGTTGCCGCCACTCCTCGATGACCACCACGTCCCCGTCGGTAGTGAACGGGAGGACGACGACGCTGTCGCCGTTCTGCACGTAGTCGAACTCCCCCTCGGTCCCATCGGGGAGGCGAACGTCCTCGCGGATAACATCGAACCCTGGACAGGCGTAGGCGGTTTCGGCACCGAGCGTCTCCCAGACGAGTTCCTCGTCCATACCGGCAGTGTGGCCTGCACCGGCAAAACCGGTACGGGTCCACGCAAATGCAGGCCCCAGACGGATGTGACTTGGTGCGCTACGTATAGATGAAATGAGAATATCGAATATCGTCCTGCTGCTCGGTGTCGTGTTGTTCGTCCTCCCGGTCCCCGGAACGTTCATCGCCGGGGGACTGGTGCTCGTCGCTGGCGGACTGGCCCGGTGGTTCGGGATCTGAGAGCGGGGAGGAGTTTACAGTTTGTCGGCGGCCCGTGCCTGCTCGGCCCGCCGCTCGGCCTGGTCGAGCCGCCGCCGGGCTGCATTCGACAGCGGGTCCGAAAGGTCGTCGCTGGCGTCCTCGATTCTGGTCGCGACGCGCTGGAGTCGGTCGGCGACGGCCCGGAGTTGCTTGTCGGCGTTCCCGCGGTCACCGGCCTCGGCGCGCTCCGTAGCGCGCTTGGCGGCCTCGACGACAGCGGCGAGCGCCCGTTCGAGGCCCCGGATAGCGTTCTCGGAGCCACCGCTGCTCCCGGGGTTGTCGTCATCGTCGTCATCGGTGTCACCGTCGTCGTCCATCTCGTCAAGCACCGATTGCCGCGTCTCCTCGGCGATATCGACGAGGAACGACGCCAGCGACGCTTTGCCGGTGCGGGGCTGTTCGATTTGTGCCGCAGTGTCGGCCTCGGGGTTCGGGTTCACGCGGAACGCACCGATCTCGTCGTCGCTATCCCGGACTTCCGTCGTGTACGCGCCGCCGCCGTGGACGTACACAGCGTCGGGTTCCGAGAGCGGGGCGTCGTACAGCCGGCCCGCGAAGTCGTCCTCGACGGCGAGGTCAGTGAGGTCGCTGTCGGCTCCCGACGGGTCGACTTCGAGGCGAGTGGCGTTCTCGCGGGCGACCAGGGGGAGTTCCCCGTCGACACCGGCTCTGGTCGGCTCGTCGGCCGTCTCCGCGTCGGGGACAGACACCGTCTCGCTGTGCGGCGCGACGCCGGCCCCGTTGACGGTGAACCGGTGGTCGCCTTCGGGCACGTCCTGGACCACGGCTAGTCCAGAAAAGGTCGGGACGGCCTCGGGGTCGCTCTCTAGCAGAGCGACGGACTCGACGGCAGTGTCCTCGGTCGTCAGTCCCTCGTCTTCCGGTGCGTCGTCGTTCGAGACGGCTTCCGAGAGGCTGGCAACGACGGTCCGTATCTCCGCCGGTGCCCCGATGGCGTCGTATCGTTCAGCCAGCGCCGCCCGGTGGTTGGGCTCGGAGATGTCCGCGGCGGGGTTCTCGTATCGCGGCTGGTTCCAGGGCGCACCCGTCGTCGTGATGTGGCCCGAGACGGCGTCCTCGGCGAACTGGGGGACGGCGAACTCGAAGCTCAACTGCGGGCCGGTGAAATCGGCGATGTGCTCCAGTTCGCTGCTCGGCACGAGGTCGTATTCGATGTCCGGGTCGGCCTCGCCCCGGTCGGTGTGCTGGAAAACGAGCCCAGTCTCCCGCGTCGGCAGGTCCGTGGGCGGTTGGGCGAGGCTGTCGAACGAACGGACAGTGAGCGACTCCGAGATGAGATCCTCGCGGCTGACCGACGGGAGCCGCTCGTGTTCGTACAGCGGCGCGCCCTCGTACTCAGGTACGAGATAGGGGAGCCGCGAGCCCTCGTCGCGCGGGAGCCCATAGGCGACGGGGATCTCCGCGAGATCCTCGATGGTCTCGACGGCGCTATTCGTGATGTCCGCGAACCGGTCGCCCTCCGGCAGCCGGGTGAACCGGTCGCGGACGTCGTTGACCGAGAGCGCGCTGGAGTGCGAGCCCAGTTCCGAGAGGATGCGCGGCACCATCTCCGGGTCGGGGTCGAGGAACTCGTTGTTGGGTACCTTCCGAGAGTGCGAGCTGGCGACGTACAGCTGCGGGTCGCCTGTCTCCGTGTCGACGAACACGTGCAGGACCTCCCAGTCGTGCCAGTGGAAGTTCGTCGTGAACTGGTCGAACGCCGAGTAGAACCAGAACTGGACGACGGCCAGCGGCGAATTCTCGTACTCGACGACGTTGTAGAACGCCGTCGGGTCGGGCGGCTCCCCGTCGGTCATCCGCTCGTGATACCCGTCGAAGGCGTCGAACCCGTCGACGACCGTCTCCCCGCCCTGCTCGCTGGTGTAGGGCCGCGGGTCCGTCGGGAACCACGGCTCTTCCCGGTCGAAATACAGCGTCGGCGCGAACCGGCGCGCGAGTTCTTCAGCCCGCTCGCCCTCAACTGTCGAGGCCGCGTCGTCGCTCCCGCCTTCGAGCGCCGAACAGCCGGCGACGGACGCGAGGCCGCCCCCGGCGACCGTCTCCAAAACCGCACGACGTGACACCGCATCCCGGTCAGTCATCGATACCTCGTCGCGTCGGTCGACGTCGGACAGCGCGACCCGTCGCTGTCTCCGAGCCCGATAATCCCATACACCATTCAGCGAATCGCGGAGGAAAACCCTTCTGGCAGCCTCCCGCCGTGCCCCGTCAGTACTGCTCGAACCCCGCCGTGTCCAGATAGTTGTGCGCGACCGTAATCGAGTGGTCAGCGTGGAGGGCCTTCGGCCCGAGCGAGACGCGCTCGTCAACGCGGTCGGCCAGCAGCGTCGCTTCCTCGTCCCGGAAGTCGTGATGGTCCGAGAGGACGAACACCGGGTCCGACGGCGGTGCAACGTCGACGATCGGGTCGCCGTCCTCGTGTAGCTGGACGACGGTTCCGCGGCGGGCCACGTCGTCAAGCGTCCCCTCGAACCCCCGTCGCGTGAGCGATACCCCCGGCGACGTTTCGACCGGGATGTGGCCGATAGCTTCCTCGCGCTCTTCCAGAGCCTTGCGGATCAGTGCCGCCGTGGACCGTTCGTCCGGGTTCAGCCGGCGGAGGTCACTCCCCTCGAACGTGACAGTGTACTCGTCCGCCAGGATCAGGTGGACCCGCACGTCCTCCCGGATAGCATGACTCAGGAAGAACGCGCTGGTGACACACCGGCAGAGCACGTCGAGCCGGCCGGCAGCGCCGGCCAGATCGTCGAGGGAGAACTCCGGCGTCGTCGGGGCGTCGTGGCCGATGATGACGAACTGGCGCATACGGACGCGAGGCCGGTCAGGGACTTACGTGCATCGACAGCGAAGTCGTGGGCTCTCATCCAGCCGACGAGGAGTCAGATGCCGAGTGGGGCCCACCGTTGCGGTCACGGGGGCGATGTTCCCCGCCGTGCCTACTTCCGACTGTGGGTCGAAACGCCGATATGCCCGTTTCAGATTTCGACGAGTTCGACCACGAAACGCACATGCAGCGCGCTTTCGAGCTGGCTCGGACCGCTGTCGACCGCGGCGACCGGCCGTTCGGGTCTGTGCTCGTTCGTGACGACGAGATTGTGATGGAGGCGTCGAACCGCGTCCGCACTGAATCCGATGTGCGCTGCCATCCGGAACTCCAACTGGCGCACCGATCGATGCGCGAGTTTGACCAGGACGAGCGTAGGGAACTGGTGATGTACACGAGCACCGAGCCGTGCCCGATGTGTGCCGGCGGTCTCCGATACGCTGGTCTCGGGCGGGTAATATACAGCGTCAGTAGCGACGAGATGACCGGTTTCAGCGACCACGAGGAATCTGTCCGCTCCGGCGAAATTCTCGACGGCGTGACCGACGTCGTCGGACCGATCTGTCAGGAGGAGGGATTGGCGATTCACGAAGCCTTTGACTGGTAAGGCAGCCCTAGCACCGCTTGCGGGAGTCGTACGGCTTATTATGTGCGTTTCCTAACTTGTGGTATGAATTCACTTGACACATCTGTCGAGCAGGTGATGACGAAGCCAGTGAAAACCGTCGACCGCGAGCTTTCCGTCCGAGACGTTTCGAAGCTTCTCGCGACGGAAGCGGTGGGCTCAGTCGTCGTTGAAACCGAGTACGGGCGGGGGTTGCTCACGAAAACAGATATTATCGACGGCCTCCGCGATGGGATTGACCCGGATACGACACCAGTTGGAGACCTGATGACGACCCCCGTCAAGACCATCGACCCCGGTGCCCCGCTGGAGGAAGCCATCGATACGATGGTCGAGCACGGCATCAAGCGGCTCGTGGTCGACGGACAGGCCGACGGCGTCGGTATTCTCACGACGACAGACGTGATGCAGGAACTGTCGCCCGACCTGGACCGCGTCGTTGAGATGTTCGCGGAGGGGTGACAGTCCGAATCCGAAAGCCGGGGTAGGGAGACGCAGTTGGGCCAAGCCTATCTCGGAGTCGAGTGCCGAAAACGCTACAAACGCCGTCTAAGCGTCCAGAAAGGGTTTACCGGGGGCGACGAATCGGTGCCCATGCGCAGACGTGCCCTCCTCGCATCGGTCCCGGGTGCGCTGGCCGGACTCGCCGGCTGTTCGTTCGATACCCTGGGAGCTGACGAGACTGACAACGTGACGCCTGCACCGCGACCGGACCAGTCACCTACCGACGCGAACGACAGCGGGACAGAGACATCGACAGACACCGGCGACCCGCCCCGACCCGAGAATCCGACGACCGTCGTCGAACTAGAAACTGGACCGCGGACCTATGCTCTCAGTTCGCCGGGACTCCACACCGACGACAGGGCGCGAATCAGGCTCTGGTTCGACCGGACGGCGACCGCCAGCCATCCGGCCACGCTTCGCGGCTGGCTCCAGAACGGCAACGAGTTCGAGAACACGTTCAGAACCGAGTGGATTCCGGGAATCGGTCGGACACACAGCCGCCAGCCCAGCGGCTACGACCACGAAGCGCGCCTCCATCTCGCACCTACGGTCAACAACGAACTCGCCGCGGAAGTGCCCTCGCTCGGCCGAACGGATGAGGGGTACTGGCGCGTCGACGATGTCGGTCCGTGGATGCCAGAGACGTACCGGCTAAATCCCGGTGAATGGGTCAAACTGGAGTACGCCCTCGTCGGCGAACCGAACCAGTCCGGGCGGCCGACCGGGACCTACGAGTTCCGCGGCCAGGGCGAGTCCCTCTCGGTTACCGTCTGGGATACGGGCAGTCCCGGCCCGGAAACCGATTCCCGGTTCGCCGGCCGCTCGCTCCCGCCGTTTCCCGGCGACGGCGGCGTCCAGTGGTTCCACGAAGCCGGCAGGGCGACCACGGCCTTCGTTCGACCCGGGACCGAGCGCGCGGAACTGGACGCGCAGGTCGGCTTCGAGATGGTCAACAACAGCCACGAGCGACTGCGGTGTGGCCACTGGAACCTCTACAAACTCGTCGACGGCGAGTGGTTCCACATCGCGCCGACGGGTCACACCGCCGACTGCCGTATCCTGATGCCGGGCGGCCGGGAGCAGTGGGGCCTCCGGGCGTTTAACGGACCGGCTGTCGGGTGCAGCACCGGCGACTGCCACTGTGACGGCCTCACACAGGGCTATCTCGGCGGCGGCGAGTACGCCGTCGTCGCCGGCTACGGGCAGGCGACGACCGAGAGCGGTGCTCTGGTTGCGCTAGTCGGTGACCGCGCTGCGGTGACCCCGGTCGACGGCGTGTCGACAGTACGTGACGGCGACACCGTCACAGTGACGACCGGACGCCACGGCGATGGAGAGCAGCCACCCGACGCGACGTTCTCGCTTGCTCGCGCCGACAGCGCGGGCGAGCGGGTCATCGCCGAGCAGGTGATGACAAGCGGTCGATTCGCCACGTACGAGGGTGGGCTTCGTAACGCCCTCCCGTTTCTGACCGACGGTGTGAGCCGCGTCGTCGTCGAGACCGACGAGCGGACCGTGGACGGTGTACTGGGATACGATACGAACAGTCGGCGGTTTCGGTTCCGCGGGCAGGCATACGAAGTCGTTCGCGGTCGGAGCGACGGCTGATGATCAACGGGAGACGCGATCCTGTCGCTTCCCAGTAGCGTCGTTGAAAAATGGGCCGGCGCGAATTCGAATCGCGGTTACGGCCACCCGAAGGCCGAAGGATACCAGGCTACCCCACCGGCCCGTGCGATAGCAATCGGATAGAAGATAGGGTCGGTTTTAACGGTTGCGAAACAGCGAGAAGCGGAGCGGTTTCACCGGTGGCCCGCAAGCGGGAAGTATGGACCGGCACGACGAACGCATTCCGACGGAGACGTTCGCCACCTGTCTCGACAACATGCCCCAGCCCTGTGTCGACCTCGTCGTCGAGTACGAGGGGGGTATCTTGCTCACACGGCGACAGAACGAACCAGCCAAAGGCGAATGGTTCTGGCCGGGGAGCCGCCTCTACAAAGGAGAGCGACTGGACAACGCGGCGGCGCGCATCGCCGAGGAGGAACTCGGCCTCACATCGGTTGCGACGGAACGGCTTGGCGTCAGCGAACACTTCTGGGACACGTCGTCGGTCGACGGCGTCGACTCCCGGCACACGATCCCGATTGTGTATCGAATCGTACCCGACGACGGGGCAGAGATTACACTCGACGACCAACATGACGCGTATCGCGTCGTCACAGAACCACCGGCGGACGCGAACCAGTACGTCACGGAGTACTTCGAACAGTTCGATATCGGCAGGTAGCGGGTGAAAAGTGCTGTTTTGAGGACGAATACGTGTCTGATGAGCGGGCAGGCTGTACGAGACTAGCAGGCAACCGAACAGAAGATTGATTACGTATCGCGGTTACTCACTATCTGAGTAACTATGACCATCCTCATCACTGGCGGCGACGGCTACGTCGGCTGGCCGGCCGCGCTGCGAATCGCGGACCGAACGGACGACCGAGTGCTGCTCGTAGACAACTTCGGCCGACGGGAGTGGGTCGAAGACGTGGGCGCGACGAGCGCGACACCGGTGGCCAGCATCGACGAGCGCCTCGACGCCGCCCGCGAGGTCCACGGGCTGACGAATCTCTCCTTCGTCGAGGGCGACCTCGCCGAGAGGTCTTTCGTCGACGAACTGCTGACGGTCCACGAGCCGGAGGTCGTCGTCCACACCGCCGCACAGCCCTCCGCGCCGTACTCCCAGATCAACGGCGAGCGGGCGAACTACACCCAGCACAACAACCTCCAGGCGACGCGGAACCTCCTGTGGGGGCTTGAGGAACACGACCTCACCGACACCCACTTCGTCGAGACGACGACGACGGGTGTTTACGGCGCGCCGGAGTTCCCGATTCCGGAAGGCGGTGCGACGATGGAGAATCAGGACGAGCGCGACGACGTACCGTTCCCCAACATGGGCGGGAGCTGGTATCACGCGACGAAGGGCTTCGACGCACAGAACATGCGTCTGGCCCACACGCAGTTCGACATCCCGATTTCGGACGTGCGAACGGCCATCGTCTACGGGACCGAGACCGAGGAGACACGCGAAGACGACCGCCTCAAAACCCGCTTCGACTTCGATTACTACTTCGGCACGGTCACGCACCGCTTCTGTGCGCAGGCCGTCGCGGGCTACCCCGTCACGGTATACGGCAAGGGCGAACAGCGCAAGCCGTTCATCTCCCTCGAGGATACCGTCGAAGGGCTGGCCGAAGTGGCGCTGACCGACCCCGACGAGCGCCCCGAGGGCCTGACGGTGTACAACCAGGTCACGCGCGCCATCAGCATCGTCGAGATCGCCGAGACGATTGCAGATGTGGGCAGCGAGTACGACCTCGATGTCGACGTCGAGCACTTCGAGAACCCCCGCGACGAGGACGAGACACACAAGATGGAGATCGAGAACGACCGCTACGCCGACCTCATCGACGGCCAGTCCCAGTCCTTCGAGGACGGTGTCGACGATATCTTCGAGACGCTGACCCGCTACGCCGACACTATCGAGGCCCACGAGGACCGCTTCCTGCCGGGCGTCCTGAGCGAGGACTGACGATGGACGTGCTGGTCACCGGGGCCTGTGGCTACATCGGCAGCGCCTTGATTCCGCTGCTGCGAGCGGACGACCGCGTCGACGACGTCGTCGTCTTCGACGACCTCTCCTCGGGGTCGCCGCGAGCGCTGCTGGGGACGCTTGGAGACGGACTCACGTTTCGCCGGGGCGATGTCCGCGAGTACGGCGACGTGGAGAGCGCCATGCGCGGCGTCGACCGCGTCATCCATCTCGCGGCCATCACCGGCGCGTCGAGCACCCACGAACGCCGCGACGAGACGTTCGCCATCAACTACGACGGCACCGAGAGCGTCCTGACCGCGGCCGGCAAACTCGGCGTCGACCACGTCGTCTTCGCCTCCTCGTGTAACGTCTACGGCCGCGCGACCAGCACCGACATCGACGAGACGGTCGACCCGGATCCCATCAACCCTTACGCGGAGACGAAACTACAGTCCGAGACCCTGCTGCGGGAGTACTGTGAGGAGTTCGACATGAGCGGCACCGCCCTGCGAATGGCCACGAACTTCGGCCACTCGCCGGGCATCCGGTTCAACCTCGTCGTGAACTACTTCGTGTTCCGCGCGCTCACCGACCGCCCGCTCACCGTCTACGGCGACGGCTCGAACTGGCGACCGTTCATCCACGTCCGGGACGCTGCCCGTGCCTACGCGGAGGCGGCGTGCGACCCCGATTCCTGGGACGAACCGGTGTACAACGTCGGGTCGATGGAATCGAACTACCGGATTTCGGAAATCGCCGACATCGTCGCCGACGAGGTCGCCCCGGTCGACGTGACCTATCTCGAAGACGAGCATCCCGGTCCGTCGTATCACGTCAACTTCGACCGGCTGAGCGGGACCGGCTTCGAACCATCGTGGACGCTCCGGGAGGGTGTCCGCGACCTCGAGGAGAAATTCACCACCAATGCCTGAACACGAACCCACAGACAACACGCCCCACATCGCCGTCACCGGCGGTGCGGGCTACATCGGCAGCCGCGTCATCTACGAGCTACAGCAGGCCCATCCCGACTGGGAGATAACCGCCATCGACAACTACTATCTCGGGACTGTGCAGTCGGTCGGCGACGTCGACATCGAGCACGTCGACGTCCGGCACCGGGACCGACTGGAATCGGCGCTTAACGGCGCCGACGTCGTGATGCACCTCGCCGCGGTTTCCGGCGTCGACGACTGCGAAGAGAAGCAAGACTTGGCCTACGAGGTCAACGTCCAGGGAACCGACAACGTCGCCTGGTTCTGTCGCAAGACCGGCGCAGCGTTGATCTTCCCGTTCTCGATGGCCGTCATCGGCGATCCACAGGAGTTCCCCATTACAGTCGACCACCCGCGAGACCCCCTGAACTGGTACGGCCGAACGAAACTACTCAACGAGCGCGATATCGAGACGTACGCCGACGGCGCGTTCCCCGCCCACCAGTTCATGATATCGAACCTCTATGGCAGCCACGAGATAGACGGCCAGACCGTCTCGAAGGGAACCGTCATCAACTTCTTCGTGAATCGCGCACTCGCTGGCGAGACGCTGACCGTCTACGAGCCGGGAACGCAGTCCCGGAACTTCATCCATGTCAAGGACGTGGCCCGGGCCTACGTCGACAGTTGCGAGCGGCTGCTGGAGCAACTGGACCGGGGCGAGACCGGCGTCGAGAAGTACGAAATCGCCAGCGACGAGGACCCGGGCGTCCACACCGTCGCCAAGCTCGTCAGGGACATCGCCGCTTCAGTCGCCGACATCGATGCCGACGTAGCCCTAGTTGAGAACCCGCGCGGCGACGACGAGACGCTCGTCGATTCGTTCCCGGTCGACACCGGCCGAACGACCGACGCGCTGGGGTGGACGCCGGAACACGACGTGGAGTCCGCGGTTCGAGAAGCACTGGAGTCGGCGGACACGTAAGACAGCGAGTCCCGATGGATTTATTCGCCAGACCGGGAAGAGGGGATACATGAGCGACACGCCCGGGGCGGCAGCGGTACTCGATGACCGGCCCGAACTGAAATCCGCGACAGAGGCGGTTCTGGCCGTTGACGACGAACAGGACGGCTGGACGTTCGATGACATCCCTATCGATTCGGGGCAGTTCGGCGAACTCGTCTCCGCAGGCATCGTCGAGAAAGACGGTGACGAGTACCGCGTCGCCGACCCCGACGCTGTGCGGGCCGCGCTCGCTGGCGAATCCGAGGTCGGTGGCGACAGCGAGCACGGTCTGGGTGTCGGAGGTGCCCTGGATTTTGACTTCGACGCACGGGCGACTGGTCTGCTCGTCGCCGCCCTGGCCGTCGTGTTCGTCGCCCGAACGTACGTCGTCGGGTCGATCTACCGCGGCGGCGACATCGTCCTCTCAGGTAACGACCCCTACAACTACAGATATCACATCGAACAGGTCGCAGCGAACGCCGGAAGTGCGGTCGATCTCGGGGCGCTCTCCGTTCTTCCAAGTGGATTAACCAACGGAGAGCCGCTCATGGTCGCGACGCTCTGGTGGGTCGCCAGCCTCTTCGGCGGGAGCAAACCGGTCATCGGTCACGTTCTCGCGTGGTACCCGGTCGTGTCGGCACTCGTCACGGGCGTCCTGCTCTATCTGCTCGCGGTTCGGGTGTCCAGCGACCGACGTGTCGGTCTCGCGTCGGTCCTCTTTCTGGCGTTTATTCCGGGACACGCCTTCCGGACGAGTCTGGGTTTCGCGGATCACCACGCCTTCGACTATCCGTGGTTAGGGCTTACCGCTCTTGCACTCGTGGTGGCGCTAACGACGGCCACGAATCGGGCATCGCTTCGGCGACCGCAACCGTGGATCGCCGCGGTCGGCATCGGGGTCGGAATCGCCGGCCAGGTGCTCGCCTGGGAAGCGGGGCCACTGCTTGTCCTGCCAGTCGGTCTGGTGATACTGGGGCAGACACTCCTCGACGTATCTAGCGACCGGTCGTCGCTGGTCAGGAACGCACCGGTCCTCGCTGGGGCCGGTCTCGGCGCGATACTCGCGTTCGGTGTCCACGCTGTCGCCGGTTGGCAGACAGCGCTCGTGGCTGGCACACCGGCATTACTGACGCTGGGCACCGTCGTCGTCATCGCGACGGCAGAAGCGGCCAAGGGCCTCGGTGGCACTGCCAGGCAACTGGCCGCAGTCGATATCGGCCTCGGCGTCGTCGGGCTCCTTGTCTTCCGCTTTGGCTTCACAGAACAGTGGGGAACGTTCAGTAACCGGCTCGATACGCTGTTCCGCTCCGACGGGATCGCCGAGACGTACGGGCTGTTCAGCGCTGACGCCTTTGGTTTCCTGTTCCTGCTCGGCCTGACGCTGTTCCTGGCGCTCCCAGCGATGGTGTGGGGCGTCAATCTCGCTCGGAGCGACCGGAGCGGCTGGCTCGTTGCCAGTAGCTACGCCTGGGTGCTGTTCGGCCTCGCCGTGATTCAGGTCCGCTTCGTCGGCGAGCTGGCCCCGTTTCTCGCGCTGTTCGCCGGCCTCGCGTTCGTCTGGACCGCCTCGTGGGTCGATGTCGCCCGACCGGTGCTGACGACCGGCGATAGGGACTTGCGAGACGCGCTCGTTCCGGACACCCGCGCGGTCGCGTCGCTGTTCGTACTGTTTCTGTTGTTCGGGGCCCTCGGGATGGTTCAGGTGCCGGTGAAAACGAGTCAGGTACTCGTCGAGGACGGGACGTACGGCGCGGCGACTGCAATCGAAGCCGACGCCGCCGAGCACGGACTCGAATACCCCGAGAACTACGTGCTCAGCCGCTGGGGACAGAACCGCGTGTACAACTACTTCGTCAACGGCGAATCACGGAGCTACGGCTACGCTCGCCAGACGTACGGGCCGTTCCTCGCAGCAACAGACCCCGACGAGGCCCAGGACCGAATTTCCGGACGAGTCGGGTACGTCGTGACAACTGAAATCGAGGTCGAAGAACCGACCACGATGTACGTCCGCTTACACCAGCACTTCGGAAGCCAGAACGGGGATGTGGACGGCCTGGCCCACTACCGACCGCTCTTCGTGAGCGAAGACGGGAGCCACAAAGCGTTCGCGGTCGTCCCCGGTGGGACGATACAGGGGACCGCAGCCCCGAATTCGACCGTCTCGGTGGCAGCGACGGTCGAAATCTCGGACAGAGAGATTCCTTACGAGCGCCAGACGACAGCCAACCAGAACGGTGAGTTCACTGTTACCGTCGCAAACCCCGGGGTGTACACCGTGACGACCGATGGCGGAAGTGAAACGACCATCGAAGTCCCGGAACAGACAGTGTACGACGGCGGCAACGTCACTGTCGAGTGATTTTCAGAGACCGCTGTGGTTCTGAAGCGAAACGACCATTGTACCCACCGAACGAACGGAGGGTGTGCGCGTCTGGGTTCGTGTCGTCATCGTGCTTGGGCTGTGTCTGACACTCGGGGGACTGTTCGTCCACGCAGCGGTTACAGAAGAGCAACGGTCACCGTACCCGGATGCTGAGGACCTTTCAGCCGGGTACGATTCGTACGTCGGACAAGAGGTGATGGTGTTCGGAACGGTGACGGATACCAGCGAAAACGGGATCCAGATTAGGGCCGAGAGCGACGGGACGGCGATAACGCTCAGGGTCACCGAGACGGAAGCAGCCGTTGAACCCGGTGGTGTGGTCCAGGTGTACGGAACGCTCGAACCGAATCAGACGATAACGGCCGAGCGCGTCGAAGTCGTCAACAGCAGCCGGTGGGCGGAGTTCTACAAGTACGGCGCCTCGGCTATCGGCGCACTCGGATTCCTGCTGCTGTTTTTCCGATACTGGCGCATCGACCGTGATACGTGGACGCTGGAGGCACGCGATGGCTGACCTGCTGACCCACCTTCTCGTTCCGTACGTCCTCCTCACGGTCGCTAGTTGGCGCGTCGACTGGCTCGATCAGCGCTGGGTCGTCGTCGGGATGGGCGGTGCAGCAATTCCCGATTTGATAAAAGTCAGGATCGTAGTGGACGAGAGCACAGTCGAAACGCTTCTCGGAATACCGTTCGCCTATGGGCCCCTCTCCACATTCGGTGGAATCCTGCTACTGGCCGGTATCATTACCGTCGCGTTCGAGCGACGCCACTGGGGACGAGTGTTCGGTCTCGTGACGTTCGGTGGCCTCACATCGCTGCTGCTCGATGGGATGCGGGTGTACGCCGACGGGCGAGCGAGCGCCTGGCTGTATCCGTTCACGAACTGGCGGCCACCGACGCCGAGCCTGTACGTGTCTTCGGACCCGACTGTGCTCGTCGTGGCGGTACTCGCTGCCGGCACGGTAACCCTCCTCGACAGGCGAATACGAGCGCGTAACTGACCGCGCTACCAGGTCAACCCTTCGTAGGTGATGCCGTCGCGCCGCTCGATGATGCGGCGTCCGTCAACGACGACGGGGGCGGCCATCTCGTCGAACGCAGCGTCAAGCGCTGCGAACTCGTCCCAGTCAGTGACAACGACAGCACCTGACGCACCCTCAAGGGCGGCCGCCGCCGAGTCGGCGTACTCGATGTCGGGATAGCGCTCGCGCATGTTCTCGGTCGCCACAGGGTCGTAGGCGACGATTTCTGCACCGCGTTCTTTGAGTCCCTCAATGACCGGAGCCGCTCGCGTGTTCCGGATATCGTCCGTCCCGGGTTTGAACGCCAGTCCGAGAACGGCGATGCGTTTCCCGGACACGTCGACGTGGTCGTCGAGTAGAGAGAGGAGGCGCTCGGGTTGGGCGTCGTTCAGTTCCACGGCCGCGGAAAGGACGGCGGGGTCGTAGCCCTGTTCCCGTGCCGCGGCGATGATGGCATCCGTGTCCTTCGGGAAGCAACTGCCGCCCCATCCCACCCCGCTCCGGAGGAACTGTTCGCCGATGCGGTCGTCGAGTCCAATGGCATCGGCCACCTCGTAGGCGTCGACGCCGAACTCCTTGCAGATGTTCCCGATGTCGTTGATGAGGCTGATCTTCGTCGCGAGGAACGTGTTGTTGGCGTACTTTATCATCTCGGCCTCGGCGATGCCGGTTTCGACGACCGGTACGTCGTCGTCAGCGGCCTCGCGAAGCGGTTCGTACAGTTCGTTGAGAAGCGCCGTCGCACGGTCGTCGTCCGTCCCGAAGACGAGTTTGTCGGGGTTCAGGAAATCCGCCACGGCCGTCCCCTCGCGCTGGAACTCGGGATTGGACGCGACGAGGAAGTCCGTCCCGCGTTCGAGACCGGCGTCGGCGATACGGGGAGCGAGCCGGTCCTCGGTCGTGTTCGGGACGACAGTCGACTTCGTGACGACGAGGTGCGGCTCGTCAGCCGGATTCTCAGCGCCGGCCAGCGCCTCGCCGATGGATGACGCACCGGCTTCCATGAACTGGAGGTCGATGCTCCCGTCGTCGTTCGAGGGCGTCGGGAGCGCCAGCATCGTCAGCTCAGTATCGAGAATCTCGTCGTAGTCGGTACTTGCCCGGAGTCGGTCGCCGCCGTGCTCGGCGACGAGTTCGTCGAGCCCCGGTTCGTGTATCGGCGACTCACCGTCGTTGACTGCGTCGACGATATCCTCATCGATGTCGATCGTTACGACTTCGTGTCCGAGATCCGCAAGACACGCCGCAACCGTCGTCCCGACGTATCCGCTCCCGATAATACTGACGTTCATCGAGCGACGGTAGTCAAGGAGCGGGTATTATAATTCGGATCTTATACTTCGACAAGAGTTTTATCGGGTGACCGACGAATGTGGACATATGAAAGCTGTCGTTCTCGCCGCTGGTGAGGGGACCCGTCTCCGCCCGCTGACCGAAGACAAGCCGAAGGGCATGGTAGAAGTCGCGGGGAAACCGATTCTGACGCACTGCTTCGAGCAATTGATCGAACTAGGCGCCGACGAACTCCTGGTAGTCGTCGGCTACAAGAAGCAGGCCATCATTAATCACTTCGAGGACGAGTTCGAAGGCGTTCCGATCACCTACACCCACCAGCGCGAGCAGAACGGCCTCGCACACGCACTCCTGACCGTCGAGGAGCACGTCGACGACGACTTCATGCTGATGCTCGGCGACAACATCTTTGAAGCGAATCTCCAGGACGTTGTCAACCGCCAGCAGGAGGAGCGCGCCGACGCCGCCTTCCTCGTCGAGGAAGTCCCCTGGGAGGAGGCCGGGCGATACGGCGTCTGTGACACCAACAAGTACGGCGAAATAACCGAAGTGGTCGAAAAGCCCGAAGAGCCCCCGTCGAACCTGGTGATGACCGGGTTCTACACGTTCACACCAGCTATCTTCCACGCCTGCCATCTGGTGCAGCCCTCGAACCGCGGCGAGTACGAGATCAGCGACGCGATTGACCTCCTGTTGCACTCCGGGCGGACTATCGACGCAATCCGCATGGACGGCTGGCGGAACGATATCGGCTACCCGGAGGACCGCGACCAGGCTGAGAAACGGCTACAGGGCGAGATTGATCCGGAGATGGCCGCCGAGAACATCGCCGCAAGTGAGTGAGAGAACAGACCGGTCAGTAGCCAGCGACTTCTCCGGTTACGTGAGTTGTGTGGTGATGCGGTTTCTTGATCGAAGAACAGCCCACAACTGCGAGAATAGTTTCAATATTTGAGTCTCCGGACGCAGGACTTATCCCGGAACTCGGTAATCACACTGATAATGGACAGTGGCTGGCGGTACCGGGTCGCAAGTGTGGCTGGCGTCGTCGTGCTGACAGCGATTGCCGTCGCACTTGTCAACAACGCTACCTTCCAGTCGATAGCGACTACCGTCCCGATATTCAATCGGCTGCCGGCCGACCCCCCAACAGGGTCGGAGTTCACGTTTGAACTCCTAGTCACAATCGCTGTCGTCGTCAGTGTGTTCCTCCCGCTGTACAAGCCCCGCCCGCGTCGGATTCTCGACGCCGTAGCGCTGGCTCAGAAGCGAGTGCTCGTGGCAGTTCTCGTGCTGGCGACAATCGGCTACTTCGACTACACGTATCGACTGCCGCGCTTGACTGTCGTATTGGTGACCCCGTTGTTACTGATCGCACTGCCAGCGTGGTTCGTGTGGATTCGGAAACGGCCGTCGTCAAACGGCGAGCGGACCATCGTCGTCGGCGATGACCTCCAAGTGATCGGGGAAGTCGCACGTGAGGTCGACGGGACACTCTTGGGCTATCTCTGTCCGACGAGTGTCGTGGCGACGACCGAACGGACCGAAGCCATCGCTGACGGTGGAATCAGCCCCGGTGGGCTGGAACGGTTGGGCGGCCTCTCGCGGATCGAGGACGTGCTCGTCGAGTATGACGTCGATACTGTCGTGTTGGCGTTTGAGCATGCCGACCGGGCGGAGTTCTTCGGTGCCCTTGACGCCTGTTACGAGTATGGAGTCAACGCGAAAGTCCACCGAGACCATACGGACTCCGTGTTGACCGCCAGCGGTGGGGTCGGAGCACTGGTCAACGTGGATATCGAGCCCTGGGACATACAGGACTACATTCTCAAGCGCGCGTTCGACATCGCGTTTGCGTCAGTTGGACTGGTCGCGCTGTCGCCCGTGATTATCGGGATCGTAGCAGCAATAAAAGTCGAAGACGGCGGATCGATACTGTACCGGCAAGACCGGACAGCGGTGTTCGGGGAGACATTCTCTATCTACAAGTTCCGGTCGATGATCGAGAACGCGGAAGACGGGACCGGCGCGAAGATAAGCGACGAGGATGCGGGTGGGGTCGATCCACGCGTGACATCGGTCGGGCGAGTGCTGCGACAGACGCACCTGGATGAGATTCCACAGCTCTGGTCGATACTGCGGGGCGACATGAGCGTCGTCGGCCCGCGGCCCGAACGACCGGAGCTGGACTCGGATATCCAGACCGGCGTCGTTGACTGGCAAAAACGGTGGTTCGTGAAACCCGGTCTGACCGGTCCTGCGCAGGTTAATGACGTGACCGGGAAGGAACCGGGCGAAAAGCTGCGATACGACCTCGAGTACGTGCGTGACCAATCGTTCAGCTACGATATGAAGCTGGTCTCAAGGCAGGTGTGGAGCGTTATTATCGATGTCATTGTTGCGTACAGAACCTCTTGAGAAGGGTTTGCAAACCGACAATCCGTGATCTGGACAGTACATTCGGCAGCAAAACGTCGTTCGTAGCGGCCCCGAATACGCTGACGTGTTGGTCCCGGTCGGGAGCACGGCACCAGTCGGGGTAATAGCGACAAGCGAAAAGGCCATACACCGGCCGCGAAATGGGCTGGTATGGAGTCGATGGAGGAGTCATCCGGTATCATCGATGACGAGGGGAATCTGTTTGGCGTTATCAATATCATCGATGCCCTCGTCGTTGTATTTGTTCTTACTATCCTTATCGCCGGAATCAGCCTGGTACTAACGGATAACAGCGATTCGGGTTCGACATCGTCGGCCAGGACAGCCGGGACAACCAATGTGACACTCGATCTCGGGCCCCAGCCGGACTATATTATTTCTCAGATATCGGTCGGAGACAGCTACAGTCTGTCAGGGAATTCGGAACTCACAGTCACAGATGTCTATTTCGCCCCGCAAGGTGAATCGACACGAGCGGTGGTGCAAGCCGAATTGTCAGCCCCGCAGTCGGGAGAAACCATACAGTACAACGGGTCACCACCGCGATACGGTCGACAGCTTGAGATCCTCACTGAGACCTACTCTACCGCAGGAACGATTCGCGACGTTGGTGGCAGTTCCGAACTTACTACGACTGAGACAGAGGTGGTAGTCAGAGCAAATCTATCGGAGACCGACGCCAGGCGTCTCAGTGCCGGGCAGCCGATCCGTGTCCAGGGACGAGAAGTAGCTACTATCGAGTCGGTAACAGTATACGGGACCCGAAACCCCGATAAGAAGACCGTCTTTCTTGGAGTGACGCTCCAGAGCGTAGCCTACGGTGAGCAGCAGGCGTTCGGCGAGACGACAATCCGACAGGGAGCAACCCTCTCACTCCCGACGGACACTGGCCTCATCAAGGGTCGACTCACGCGGGTCGGTACTACGACGCAACGCGGTCAGTCCGCAACTCGCGATGTCCGACTGCAGTTGTCCAACGTGTCTCCGTTACTCGCCGACAGCGTTTCGCCGGGGATGACGGAGTCGTTCGGCGGTGAAACAGTCGCACGGGTTTCGACCGTCCAGCGTGAAAACGCGACAGTCGTCACCAGAGGACAGGATGGGGAGATCTACGAACGGGCACATCCGATAAACCGGGACGTTACGCTCACCGCAAACCTCTCTGTTCGAGAGACCGAGACCGGTGTCACATTCAAAGGGCAGACACTCCAGCAGGGACGCGTCGTGACCCTGGATCTGGGAACCGTAACGATCAGGGCGACAGTTATCTCAGGCTATCGATGAGCAACGGAGGGACAGCCACAGTGGTGAAAGCGCGTCTCCGGTCGGCTATCGAGAACTCGGCGCTCAAGTCGCTCTCCGATGATTTTTCACGGAGTTTCGAGCACTCGACGCTCAACTGGGTTCGCGCTCGGTTACTCGAGATAACCAAGGCATCCTGGATCTACCGCTGGCTCACGGCAGAACCGGAGCCGGAGGTCATCGTCATCGATCTACGCGAAACGCACACTGTCGGTCCATTTTTCACTATGCTCGACGCTGTCACACCTCAGGTTGTGCAGTTCTGGAAAAATTCCGGCCTCGCGGCGATTGCGCGATCTATCGGAAAGATACTCTCGGGTTCGACAACCCTTGAACTGGCGGCAAGGCTTCTCGAACCGCCGGAACCACCAGAAAACTGCGAGCATCGCGAGTAGCCAGCTACGTGCTGCTCACTCGACTGTCACGCTTTTTGCCAAGTTGCGCGGCTTGTCGATGTTCCGCCCCAGCAGCGCAGCCGTGTGATACGACACCAGCTGCAGGTGCGTGTTGGCCAGCACCGCAGCTGCTCGCGGATGGGTCTCCGGAATCTCGAGCACGTGGTCGGCGTAGCGTTCAACGTCGCTCTGTCCGTCTGTAATCGCAACCACCGGGGCGTCCCGCGCTTCGACCTCTTTGACGTTCCCAATCGTCTTGCGGGCGCGCTCGTCGTCGCCAGTCACGATAGCGAACACCGGCGTGTTCTCGGTCACCAGCGCCAGCGGGCCGTGTTTCAGCTCACCCGCAGCGAAGCCCTCAGCGTGCTTGTAGGTGATCTCCTTCATCTTCAGTGCGCCTTCGAGCGCCACGGGCTCCTGGTAGCCGCGGCCGATGAAGAAGTAGGCATTGGCATCCTGGTACAGCTCTGCGATTTCCTGGGCCGCAGATTCGTCGAGGACTGCCTGGACGTGGCCGGGGAGATCGCGGAGTGCGCTGATGACCTGCCGGGCGTCGCCGGTCGTGGACGTTCCGAGCGCGAGCAGATTCAGCGCGGCCAGCTGTGAGGCGAAAGTCTTGGTAGCGGCGACGCCGATTTCCGGACCGGCGCGGATGTACAGCGCGTGGTCGCACTCACGGGCCGCAGTGGAGCCGACGACGTTGGTCACGGCCAGCGTCCGCGCGCCGCGGCGGCGGGCCGCCCGAAGTGCCGAAAGCGTGTCCGCGGTTTCGCCGCTCTGCGTGACCCCGACGACGAGCGCGTCGCCGATGGGGGGCGTGGCAGTGGCGTACTCACTGGCGAGAAACGCCTGGGCGGGGATACCCGCTTCGCGGAACAGTTGCGCGCCATGCAGGGCAGCGTGGTACGAGGTCCCGCAGGCGACGAACTGGACGCCCGTCGGGGAGAGATCGCCGAGGTCGCCGATGTCGACTGTGCCGGCGAGTTCGTCGACGCGGCCGCGGAGACACTGCCGGAGCGCGCGCGGTTGCTCGTGGATCTCCTTGAGCATGAAGTGGTCGTAGCCGCTCTTGCCGGTCTCTTCGGGGTCCCACTGGACAGTGTCGATGTCTTTCTCGATGACGGTGCCATCGGTGTCTGTGACGGTCCACCCATCACCGTTGAGGCGGGCGAACTCGCCGTCAGCGAGATAGACGACCTTGTCGGTGAAATCCCGGAAGGCGGGCACGTCGCTCGCCAGGTACGTTGCGTCTTCGCCGATACCCAGGACGAGCGGCGAGTCGTTCCGCGCGGCGAACACTGAATCACAGCCGGCGACCACGACGGCGACGGCGTAGCTGCCTTCGAGTCGGCTGATTGCCTCGCGGACGGCGTCCTCGGGGTCGGCTCCCGCGTCCAGCGCGTCCTCGATGAGGTGGGGCACGACCTCGGTATCGGTGTCGGACGTGAAGGTGTGGCCGGCGCTAACGAGTTCGTCCCGCAGGGACTGGTAGTTCTCGATGATCCCGTTGTGGACGACTGCGACATCACCAGTGCAGTCCTGGTGTGGGTGAGCGTTCTCGTCGGTCGGCGGGCCGTGCGTGCTCCAGCGGGTGTGGCCGATACCGACCGACCCAGAGAGGGTCCGGTCGGACAGGGCCTCGCGCAGGTCGGCGATTTTGCCGGAGTGTTTACACAGGTCGATGTGACCGTTGGCCAGTGCGACCCCTGCGGAGTCGTACCCGCGGTACTCCAGTTTCGAGAGCCCGTGAACGAGTGTGTCGAGCGTCTCGTCGCCGCGGCCGACACACCCGATGATGCCGCACATCAGCGGACCACCTCCGCGCCCTCGCGGACGGTTCCATCGACCGTCACGCCGGTGGCGAGCCGAGCGTTAGGGCCCACGAGCGACCCAGAGACGAAGCTCACGTCACCGAGCGCGACGGCGCGGTCGGCAATAACGGCGCCGAGCCGCTGGTCCTCGAACACTTCCGTGCCGACCTGGACATCGGCCGGGCCGCCGGGGACGACCGTGCTGACGCCCAGGTTCACATCCTGACCGGTGACGGTGTCGACGAGGGTCGAGCTCGGGTCAACGCGTGTGTCCGCGTCGAGCACCGAGTGTTGGATGACGCTGTTGGCCCCAACAGTGACGTTTCGGCCAAGCGCGACATCTGGGCCGATGACGGCGTCCGGTCCGACCTCGCAGTCCGGCCCGATGACGACCGGCGACTGGAGGGTCGCCTCGTCGTGGACACGAGCGGAGTTGTCGACCCAGACCTGCTCGTCGCGGGCCGATTCGACGACCCGACCCCGCGCTAGCACCTCGCGGGCGACGGTCAGCAGGTCCCACGGGTACGTCGCGTCGACCCACATCCCGTCGACTTCGACTGCTCGAACTCGGGCGGATTCCAGCAGGAGTTCGATTGTGTCGGTCAGCGCCAGCTCTCCGGCGTGACGCGTCGTTTCGTCAATAGCCTCGAAAATGTCACCGTCGAAGGCGTACACCCCGCCGTTGATGAGTCTGAAATCGTCGTGTCGGGGCTTTTCGACGATGTCGACGATATCACCGTCCTGTACTTCGACAGCACCGTACCGACTGGTATCCTGTCGTTCGAGAACGGCGATGCTCGTGTGGCCAGTCTCCGCGTAGGAGGTATCTACCGCCTCGATAGTGGCCGCGTCGACGAGACGGTCACCGTTCATCACCAGGGCCGGGCCGTCGACGACGCTCCGTGCCTGGAGGAGCGCGTGCCCGCTACCCAGCTGTTTCGTCTGGCTCACGTACGAAATCGGAACGCCACGGTACGTCGGACCGAAGTGATCCTGGACGCGGTCGCGCTTGTAGCCGACGACGGCGACCAGTTTCTCGATGCCTGCCTCGACCAGCGCATCGAAGACGTGTTCGAGAATCGGACGGTTCGCGGCCGGCAACATAGGTTTTGGCCTGTTGCGCGTCAACGGCCGCAGGCGAGTCCCCTCTCCCGCAGCGAGGACCACAGCCGTATCGATGTGCATACCTGTTGCAGACGGAGGAGGGGCTTCAATATGGCGGCCTTACTGAGACTGGTCGGTGTCTACTCTCCACGCATGTCCAGATCGTGGCGTGGAAACCGAACGGATGGGGGCGTCCGAGACTACCGGTTCAATCAAAGACCGGCCGGTGCAGAATCGTTCGCTACTGCTCGCCCATCCGCTCGCCGGCGACCCGACGGCCCTTCGTCGTCAGGTTCACCTCGGTTCGTTCCCGGAGCACGCTTATCACGTCGAGTTCGATCAGCCGGTCGAAGATTTCCTCGGTTTTCTCGACATCGATACCGACGAAGTTTGGAATATCGAACGGCGACACGCCGGAGTGTAGCGCCATGATGACCCGTTTCTCCGTCGAGCTCAGGTCCAGGTCGGCGCGGTTCTGTTCGGCGCTCTCTTCGAGCATCGTCCGGAGAACGGTGGCATGGAACTCCTCGCCAGCGAGATGTGTTTCGACGCTGATGTCGTCCTCGCTGTGCTCGACCTGAATGACCGTCCGCTCCTCACCGCTGACCTGTTTCTCTTCGACGGCCAGGTCGCCGATGTCAGCGCGGTCGACGACGACGGCTTGCCCGTCGGCCATTGCGAGCTTCAGCGCCTCGTCGGTCACTTTGAGTCGGCCTTTCGTCCACTCGGCGGACTGGACGACGCCGCCTTTCAGTGCAGGGTGTTGAACCAGCACGATTGCGCCGTCGAGACTCGCCCGGTAGAAGTCGGTCTCGAACGTCTCGTGGTCCGACGCCGACACGAGGATGACGTCCTCGCCGACGTAGAGCGCGACGTAGTCGGAGACGCCGGCGCTCTGCTGGTTCACGTCGAACCGGTCGGCGATACGGTCGATATCGGTCAGTGAAATCTGTCGCTTGTCGTCGCCCAGCAGGGCAACCCGCTCGGTGGTGAGGACGATTCGACAGTTTCGCCACTCGGCGTCGGTGAGGCGCTGTCCCTGCGAGACTGCCTGGAGGAATTGCCCCTTCGTATCGGCGATCTTCTTTTCCGTGTCGCTCATGCCCCGTACCGGCCTCTCGTACACCTGTTGTCCGCAGGACTCAATATAAGTTCCGTCGCCAGTGTCGAAAGTGAGAACAGCCGACAGCACTGGCGTCGGTTCTCTCGCAGGGAATCGTACATAATTAGAGAGGACATTTTTGAGTGCGCCGATGTATTGTCAATTGATGACACGGGGTGACGAACCGGGTCGGGACCAGTCCCACACGGGGCGAGAGACAGTCGAACCGCCGGACTGGTTCGTCGAACAGGCGAACGTGACTGACCCGGCTGTCTACGACCGCTTCGAACGGGAGTGGCCCGATTGCTGGCGCGACGCCGCCGAGTTGCTCGACTGGGAGACACCGTTCGAGACGGTATTCCGTGGCACGGACGGCCCGCCGTTTGAATGGTTCCCCGGTGGCCGATTAAACGCCGCATACAATTGTCTCGACCGGCACCTCCCCGAGCGGAAGAACCAACTCGCACTGGTCTGGGAGGGGCACCTCGGCGAGTCCCGTACTTACACCTACCTCGAGCTGTACCGGGAAGTCAACGCCTTCGCCGCGGCGCTGCGCGAACGCGGCGTCGGGCCGGACGACGTGGTGACGCTGTACCTGCCGATGGTGCCCGAACTCCCGGTCGCGATGCTGGCTTGTGCACGGCTGGGCGTGCAGCACAACGTCGTCTTCGCCGGGTTCTCCGCGGACGCGCTGGCGACGCGGATGGAACGGGCCGAGTCGGAGTACCTCATCACCTGCGACGGCTACTACCGCCGCGGCAGCGCCGTCGCACAAAAGAATAAGGCCGATAACGCGCGCATCGCCGTCGACCACGACGTGTCGGTCGTGGTGCTCGACCGACTGGGCCGTGACGTACATTTAGGCGACGACTACGACGACTATCACGACCTGCTGGCGGCCCACGAGGGGGCCGAAGTCGAACCCGTCTCGCGGGCGGCGGACGACCCGCTCTTTCGCATCTACACGTCGGGGACGACTGGGCAGCCGAAAGCCGTCACCCACACGACCGGCGGATATCTCGCACACGTCGCCTGGACCGCCCGGTCAGTTCTTGACATCAAGCCCGAGGACACCTACTGGTGCTCGGCCGACATCGGCTGGATCACCGGCCACTCATACATCGTCTACGGCCCTCTCGCGCTCGGCACCACGACGGTGCTGTACAACGGCACGGCGGACCACCCGGAGAAAGACCGGCTGTGGGAACTCATCGAGAAGTACGCCGTCGACGTCTTTTACACCGCGCCGACGGCCGTCCGGGCGTTCATGAAGTGGGGCGAGGAGTACCCCGACAAGCACGACCTCTCCAGCCTTCGCCTGTTGGGCACCGTCGGCGAACCGATGGACGCCCAGGCCTGGGAGTGGTACCGCGAACACATCGGGGGCGGCGAGTGCCCGATTGTCGATACCTGGTGGCAGACCGAAACCGGCGCAGTACTTGTGTCGACGCTACCCGGCGTCGACGAGATGAAACCCGGAGCCGCGGGAACGCCGCTGCCTGGAATCGAGGCGTCCGTCGTCGACCGGTCGGGTGCGGCGGCCGGGCCGAACACGGCCGGCGAACTCGTCGTGACGCGCCCCTGGCCGGGAATGCCCCGCGCGCTACTCGACGGAACGGACTGGGGCAGCGTCCCGGACAACACCGATGGGTGGCGGTACTATCCCGAAGATAGCGTCTCGGTCGACGATGACGGCTACATCACCTTTCTCGGTCGGATCGATGACGCGATCAACGTCGCCGGCCGGCGGTTCAGCACCAAGGAACTTGAGTCAACGGTCGCCGGCGTCACCGGCGTCGCCGAAGCCGCCGTCGTCGGGGCCGACGACGAGACGACCGGAACGGCGGTGTACGCGTTCGCCTCTCCGGAGGACGGCTACGCCGAGAGCGAACTCCGGACGGCCATCGAAGAGGCCGTCGTCAACGCTATCGGTGGTATCGCCCGCCCCAAGGAGATCGTGTTCACGCCCGACCTCCCGAAGACGCGCTCGGGCAAGGTTATGCGCCGCCTGCTGACGGCAGTGGCCAACGACGAGGACCTGGGCGACACCAGCGCGCTACGGAACCCCGAAATCCTCGGCGAAATCCAGTCGACCACGAGAAGAGAGTAACTGGTTTCGTATTCTTTTGTATCTCCGAAATAGTCCTGCGGCAACAGCGTCTTTAGTGGTTGTTTTATCGTGCATCTCTCGTCCATGTCCACGATGTGACCGCAATACTTATTTCGTTATTCTCTGAATTTCCGAAATATATGGACGGCGCAGCGGACCGCATCGGTGAACGAGGGTACGAGCAGCTTCGGCGTGCGGCCGAGACACACCGGTCCGATCTCGTGCTCCGACTCGGCGCGGAGGTCGGGCTCCGTCCGGCGGAGATGACAGCTGTTCGGCTGGCCGATATCACCGAGTTCGAGGGACATCGCCTGCTTTCCGTTCGGGAGGACAGCGAAGTTGTCCGCGAGACGTACCTCCCGGATTCGGTCGAACACGACATACGGAAATACGCGAACGCGGCCGGAACGGACGACGACGAGCCGCTGTTTTCCGTCTCCGCGCGACGGCTCCAGATGCTCGCCAGCGAGGTAGCCGACCGCGCTGCCGACGCGGCACCACACCTGCAGGGGATTTCCACGCGCGACCTCCGGTGGCGGTTCGCGGCGAGCCTGCTGGACGACGGCGTTCCGCCGGACGTCGTCTGCGCGCTCGGCGGCTGGGACCGGCTTGACCGACTGGACCCCCTGCTTGACGAACCGGACCGCGAAACCATCGTCACGGCCGTTGACGGGTCCGGCGGGCGGGCGGTCTCAAGCGAGTCCCAGCGACCCGTCGACTGGATTATGACGGTCAGCGAGGCGCTTGCGGCTGCCGCAACCGGCGAAGCAATTGCGACAGCAGTCTGTGACCACCTGACCGGGACGGCGGGCTTCGAGTTCGCCTGGCTCGCCGAGCGTACCGGCGACGGGCTGACACCGCGCGCGACGACCGAAATTCCAGAGACAGCTGTCGAGCAACAGATCGACGCCCACATCGAGTCAGTCACCGCACCGCTCGACGTGGGCGATGTTCGTGTCAACGACGACAGCACCGGCCCCGTCGCTCTGATCCCGCTCGTCAGAGAAAACGCCGTGTCCGGTGTCATCGGGATCGGGGCCAGCGAAGAACTTACTGACGCGGAACGCGCCGTGCTGTCCGCGCTCGGCGTCCAGATCGGCCACGCACAGGTCGCCGCCGAGCGCAAACGCCTCCTGCTTGCCGACACGGTGACCGAACTGGAGTTCCACTGTGCGGACGAGCGAACCTTTACCGCCGGGGTATCCGGGGCGTTACAGTGTACGGTCGAGCTGTCCGGCGTCGTTCCCGTCGCGGGCCAGTCGCTGCTGTACTACCTGATGGTCGAAGGCACCTCGGCCGACGCGATACTTTCGTATGCGGACACCGACGACGGGGTGACAGACGCCAGACTCCTCGAAGAGCACAGCGACGGCGTGCTACTGGAGGTCGTCGTTACAGACACGCCGGCGCTTCAGTTGGTCGAGAGCGGCGGCCGCATCCGCTCTGTGACGGCCACTGACGGTGTGGCAACTATCGCCGTCGAGCTTCCCAGTGAGGCCGACATCAGACCGACGGTCAACGCCGTCACCGACGCCTACCCGGAGACGTCGTTAGCGGCGAAGCGAGAGACGGAACGGCCGGCCGAGACGGACACCGGGTTCCGCGACCGGCTGACCGACACCCTCTCCGACCGTCAAGAAACAGTCCTCAGAGCGGCCTACCACAGCGGCTACTTCGAGTGGCCCCGCGGGTCGACCGCCGAGGAGCTAGCGGACTCGCTAGATGTCTCGTCGCCGACGTTGCACAATCACCTCAGGAAAGCCCAACAGAAGGTCCTGACCGCGTTTTTCGACGACCGGCCAGCGGAGCCGCGACGGCCCGCCGACAACTGAAACCCTGTTTCATGTTATCGTAGTTAGACCCCCCGTTTATATGGCCGCTGTGAAATATCGATGATAGACTATGTCAGATGAAGATGTCCAACTAGAAGCGCGGCTCGAAGAGCAGGAGGTATTCGAGCCCCCGGAGTCGTTCGTCGAGCAGGCGAACGTCACGGACGAGGGTATCTACGAGGAGTTTACCGAGAACTGGCCGGAGTGCTGGGAGGGGGCCGCCGACCTTCTCGACTGGGAGGAGGATTACGACCAGGTCCTCGACGACTCGAACCCGCCGTTCTACGAGTGGTTCACCGACGGCACACTGAACGCGTCGGCGAACTGCCTGGACCGGCACCTCGACGAACGCGGCGACGAAGCTGCTATCGAATGGGTGGGTGAGCCAGTCGAGGAAGACAACATCACCTACACCTACGAGGAACTCCACCAGAAGGTCAACGAATTCGCGGCCGGCCTGCGGGAGATGGGCGTCGGCGAGGACGACGTCGTGACGATGTACATGCCGATGATCCCGCAGCTGCCGATCGCTATGCTGGCCTGCGCTCGCATCGGCGCGCCACACTCCGTCGTGTTCGCCGGCTTCTCCGCGGACGCGCTGGCGACGCGGATGAACTCCGCCGACTCGGAGTATCTGGTCACCTGCGACGGCTACTACCGTCGCGGCGACCCGCTCGACCACCTCGACAAGGCCAACGAGGGGCTGAGTGGCGTCGACCACGAGGTCGAGCGCGCAATCGTCGCCGAGCGCCTGATGGACGGCGACGGCTTCGACCACGACTACGCCGACAACCAGGTCGCCTTCGAGGACGTCATCGCCGACAACGAGGGCGCGACGGTCGAGCCGGTCGACCGCGACGCCGAGGACATGCTGTTCCTCATGTACACCTCCGGAACGACCGGGAAGCCGAAGGGCGTCAAGCACTCCACCGGCGGCTACCTCGCGTGGGCGGCCTGGACCTCCCAGGCAGTGCTGGACATCAAACCCGAGGACACGTACTTCTGCTCGGCCGACATCGGCTGGATTACCGGCCACTCGTACATCGTCTACGGCCCGCTCGCGCTCGGCACCACGACGATGATGTACGAGGGGACGCCGGACTACCCCGACAAGGACCGCCTCTGGGACATCGTCGAAGAGTACGAGGCCGACCAGCTGTACACCGCACCGACGGCCATCCGCGCGTTCATGAAGTGGGGCAAAGAGTACCCCGAGCAGCACGATCTCTCCAGTCTGCGCCTGCTGGGCACGGTCGGCGAGCCGATCAACCCCCGGGCCTGGAAATGGTACTACAAACACATCGGGGGCGAGGAGTGTCCCGTCGTCGACACCTGGTGGCAGACCGAGACCGGCGGCATGATGATAACGACGCTGCCCGGCGTCAAGGACATGAAACCCGGGTCGGCTGGTCCACCGCTGCCGGGCAACGACGTACGTATCGTCGACACCGAGGGCGATGAAGTCGAACCCGGCCGCGCCGGCTACCTGACCGTCGACAAGCCGTGGCCCGGCATGCTCCGGACGCTGTACAAGAACGACGAACGGTTCATCGACGAGTACTGGGCCGAGTATTCCGACACCGACAGCGACGACTCCGACGACTGGGTGTACTTCCCCGAGGACGGAGCGAAAATCGACGACGACGGCTACATCACCGTGCTGGGACGGGTCGACGACGTGATCAACGTCTCCGGCCACCGTCTCGGGACGATGGAGATCGAGAGCGCTATCGTCGGCGTGGAAGGTGTCGCCGAAGCCGCTGTCGTCGGTGGCGACCACGACATCAAGGGCGAAGCGGTGTACGCGTACGTTATCACCGAGGACGGCTACGAAGAAGACGAGGAACTCCGCAGTGCGATCATCGACGGCGTCGAGGACGCTATCGGACCAATCGCACGGCCGGAAGCGGTTATCTTCACGCCCGAACTGCCGAAGACCCGATCCGGGAAAATCATGCGCCGACTGCTGGAAGACATCGCCAACGGCGAGGAACTGGGTGATACGAGCACCCTGCGAAACCCAGACGTCGTCAGTGATATCGCGACCAAAGTCCAGGGTGACTGAGCGGTAACAGCGAACAGCACCACGAATTTTCAAGCTTTCAACCCCATGTCAAGAGACACGCCCGCGGACCGAGAAGAGTCAACTATCCAACCAGATGGCGGCACGGAGCCCGCCCACGAAGAGATCAACTACCTCGACAGGGAGGTGAACCTGTTACGGCCGAGCACGCCGTTTATGCGCGACCACCTGAAGATTATCTGGAGCAGTTTCGTGCTCTGGGCGCTGGTCGTGTTCGGGCCGGTGACGCTGACCGCACTTGCGCCGGAGATGATGACCGTGCAGATGCCTATGCTCGGCTTCCCGCTGCACTACTTCCTCGTCTCGCTTGGCGCGCCAACGGGTGCGCTCATCCTGGCGATAGTGTACACGCGATACCGGGACGGGCTCGACCAGAAGTACGGTATCGACCCCGATTCCGTCGAGAGCACGGCTCCCGAGACGGGCGAGGCGACGGCCGCTGACGGGGGTGTCGAGCAGTGACGGTCCCGTTACAGGCGGAAGCGCTGGATATCTCCTTCAAACTCGTCCCGGCGATCATCGTCTTCCTGATGATGGCCTCGTTCCTCGTCATCGGCTACGTGTTCAAGGTGGCCGACACCGAGGGGATGTGGGTGGCCGGCCGCGGCATCGGGAACATCGAGAACGGGATGGCCATCGGCGCGAACTGGATGTCCGCCGCCTCGTACCTCGGGCTGGCCGGACTGGTCGCGCTGTCGGGCTTTTACGGCCTGGCGTTCATCGTCGGCTGGACGACCGGCTACTTCATCCTGCTCATCTTCCTGGCCGCGCAGATGCGGCGGTTCGGGAAGTACACCGCGCCGGACTTCGTCGGCGACCGGTTCAACTCGCCGACCGCCCGCGCGCTGGCCGCGTTCACCACGCTGCTCATCGCGTACGTCTACTCCGTCGGCCAGGCCCGCGGCATGGGGCTGGTCGGCCAGTACGTCTTCGGCCTCGACATCATCCCGATGATCGTCGTGATGATGACTATCACCGTCGGCTACCTCGCGCTCTCGGGGATGCTGGGCGCGACGAAGAACATGGCCGTCCAGTACACGATTCTCATCGTCGCATTCCTCGCGGGGGTGTACGTCGTCGGCTTCTCGCAGGGCTACTCGACGATACTCCCGCAGATCGAGTACGGCGCGCTGATGGCCGACCTCGGCCGCGAGTTCTCAGCGCCGTTCGTGAACCAGCCGTTCTACATCTGGATCGCGACGGCGTTCTCGCTCATCGTCGGGACCTGCGGCCTTCCACACGTCCTCGTCCGGTTCTACACGGTCAGAAGCGAGCGCGTCGCCCGCTGGTCCTGCGTGTGGGGGCTGTTCTTCATCCTCCTGCTCTACTGGGCTTCGCCCGCGATGGCGGCCTTCGGCGTCGACCTCTTCCAGGCGACGACCGGCGCGAGCGCCTACGCCGCGGAAGGCGGCATGTCCGGCGCTGAGGGTGACGTGATCGTCGTGCTCGCCGCACAGTTCGCGAACCTCCCGACGTGGTTCGTCGGCCTCGTCGCGGCCGGTGCGATGGCCGCGGCTATCGCGACGACTGCCGGGCTGTTCATCACGGCCTCCTCCGCGGTCGCACACGACATCTACACCGAACTGATCAACCCCGAAGCGACCCAGCGCCAGCAGGTGCTCATCGGTCGTGGGACGATCATCGGCATGGGCGCGCTGGTGACGGTGACCGCGTTCAACCCACCGGCGCTCATCGGCGAACTGGTCGCCTACGCGTTCTCGCTGGCCGGCGTCGTCCTGTTCCCGATGTTCTTCCTCGGCCTCTGGTGGGAGAACACGAACCGTCAGGGCGCGCTGGCCGGGATGGTGCTCGGCCTGCTCATCTGGATCACCTCGATTATCAACAGCGTCCTGCCGAACTACATCGGTGCGCTCGGCGCAGCCGCTGGTGAGAGCGGGGCACTCGTCCCGATATACGCCCAGTACGTCCCGCCCATCGGCGCTGCCCTGATCGGGACGCCGGTCGTGTTCGTCGTCACCATCGCCGTCTCGCTGGCGACGCCCGAGCCGCCCCTGGAGACGAAGAAGATGGTTCGGCAGTGTCACAGCCCCGAGCCGATGGGGCAACAGGAAACCGCCGCAGACGTCGTCGGTGACAGCACCAGCGGCGGCACCCCCGCAGACGACTAAACCCATGTACGACAACATCCTCGTTCCGACAGACGGCAGCAAAACCGCCGAAAACGCGGTCGACCAGGCAGTCGACATCGCCTCGAAGTACGGCGCGACGGTCCACGCGCTGTACGTCGTCGACGTCGACGCCACCAGTTACTCGCTGGGAACGGAGCAGGTCGACCGCATCCGCCAGGGGAACCTGGAGGAGATGACCGAAATAAACGAAGACGCCGACGAAGCCACCGGCTACGTCCGCGACCGCGCCGCCGAACACGGCCTCGAAGTCGAAGAGCACATCACCGCCGGCGAGCCGGCCCGCGCGATACGGAAGTTCGTCGAGGACAACGACATCGACCTCGTCGTGATGGGGTCCCACGGCCGCTCGGGCCTCAAGCGCGTCATCCTCGGCAGCGTCACGGAGAAAGTGCTGCGCCGGACGCGACTGCCGGTGCTCGTCGTCGACGTCCACGGCGAGACAGACATCGAAGAGTGACTAGTATGGGACTGAACCGATCACGACCGCCACGGACGACGCGAGGCCGCCGATGAGCGTCGTCGACACCCTCCGCGACCACGTGCGCGACCACAAGCGAGGCATGTTCGTCGACCTCGTGTTCGCCATCGCCTGGGTGACCGCCGTGAGCGTCATCTTCGACCTGCTGTCGGCTCCCCAGTGGGCTTACTACCTGACGCTCGCCGCCGGCGTCGTCGCGTACTACGGCTTCTTCTGGTCGCTCGAGCTGGCGATGCAACAGCAGCAGTAGGCCAGTCTCGGTTTTCGAATCGGACACAGATTTCCCGTGTGTTCGGTACAACCGCGTGCGATTGACTCACACTATCGCGAATCGTTGTCCTCCCCGGCCGATCCAGGCACCCGCTATACTCTGGGCCGGCGAATTTCGATCCCGCCGGTAGTAATAATACAATGTAGATCCATTGACTTGTTCGACGGCAGCGGATGGTGTGGAGTCAGCAATGATATACCAAAGTTCAACGGGAGAGTACTACAGTGGTCTCGACATCTGGATGCGCTTCGAATCGGGGCTCTGGGAACCACACGACTGGAGCCAAGCGACAGGACAGGAGTGGGTCCAGACTGAGGCGGACGAAGTCCTCACCCTGACGCCGGTCCCGGAGTCAGATCTACCAGACGGAGTGTCGGTGACGGAGGCCGAGGACGTCGAGTACCTGAGTGAGTGAACGACCAGCGACCCACGGAGTCCGGACTCCGTGGGCCACACTGTATAGGCCGAGCACCGCTGGCGAGAAAACGCCGCTGTGGGTCGCTTCGGACGTGCCGTTCGGCGGTACCGCCCTGCTGGTCCGAGTGAGAATCGGTCCCCGACCGTTTTTTGAGGATTGAGATGAGGTGGCTCGCTGCTCGCGAGTCACTACGTTCCCCGTTCCTTCTGCAGCGCGTGACGTATCGCTGCTCGCGGGTCACTTCGTTTCCCGCTCGCTATTCGAGGGCCGCTCGCTACGTTCGCGCCCCTCGCTACTCACGCCTTCGCCGTTCGTTCAGAGACGCGTAGCGCCTCTCTACTTCTCACTCATCGCCTCACTCGCCATATTCCGCCCCTGCGCGTTCAGCGCAACTTCGGTCCGAACGCGGACCTCATCAACCGCACCGATCTCAAGCAGTTTCTGGTAGATTTCCTCGACCTCGTCGGGCGTCGTCCCGACGAAATCGGACATCTCGAACGGTGAGACACCGGAGTACAGCGCCATCAACACCTGACTCTCCATCTCCGAGAGTTCGTAATCGTCTTCGCGGTCCTCGATAACGCGGGTGAACAGCGTCTTCAGCGCCCGCGTGTGGTGGTCCATCCCCGAAATATGGGTTTCGACGCTGCGGTCCTCGTCGTCGGTATGTTCGACCTCGATGACATCCCGCTCCTGGCCCATCACGGTACTGGTCCCAGTTTCGATGGTCCCGACGTCCTCGATTTCGAAGGCCATGCTCTTGCCGCCGGGGAACTGGAGGCGGATGATGTCGTCGTCCAGTTGAAACCGTGCCTTGGTCCACTCGGCGTCCTCCTGGACCACACCGCCGACGACCGCCTGCTGTCGCGCGAGGATGACCTCGCCCTGCAGCGTCGCGCGGACGTACTCCGTCTCGAAGTCGTCCATGTTCGGCGTGTCAACGAGGAGGACGTTGTTGCCCACCTCTAGCGCGGTTGCGCCGCCGGTACCGCCGTCGGGGACTAAGTCGTCGGGGTCCGACGGAAGGGTGATGTTGGAGTGGGGAATCGGCTGTTTCGAACCGTTCGTCGCCAGGATAAGTCGCTTGTTGGTGACGATGAGCCGACAGGAGCGCCACTGCGGGTCAGTCACTGGGTCGCCGTCGCGGACGACGTACTGGAAGTCCCCCGACGTGTCGACTAGCTTGCGTTCGTCACCACTCATAGCCGCTGATATTACAGATTTGATGCCAAGGGATAAATAAGTTCCATCGTCGCCGGGCCAGTCCCGGACGATATCATCGGTCTGTGTTGGGCTAGAAACCGTTCACGTCCGGCAAATCGGGTGAAATTCGGCTGAACTCGGCCTGACTATCTGCCGGCTCCTTTACCCCAGGGTGGCTGTCGAACAGTGTATGCGCGATCCACAGCAGTCGGGACCGACGTCTCGACGCGACTATCTGAAAGCCGCCGGCGGACTCGCGGCAGCGAGCACGGTCGGCCTCGCCGGCTGTTCCGGGAGCGACGCCGAAACAGGCACGCTCGCGACGCGAGTGACCGACCAGCCAGGCGACATCGGCGATTTCGAATCGTGTGTCATCACGATGGCCGGGATCTGGGTAAAGCCGGCCTCGGAGGAGGCCACAGCGACCGAAGAATCGGCCACAGCGGACACGAGCGACGCCCGCGAGTACCACGAGTTCGATGAAGCCCAGGAAGCCGACCTGGTCCAGCTACAGGACGGCAACACCACTCTCGTCGACGAGACCGAACTCGACGTTGACACCTACGAGTATCTCCAGCTCGATGTGACCGGCGTCGACGCAACGCTCGCAGAAGGCGGTGACGCGACGGTTGACACGCCTGGCGACGCGCCCCTGCAGTTCACCCAGGAGTACGAGATCCGCGCGGACACCCGGACCGTATTCACGGCCGATTTCACCCCGGTCAAGCGCGGCCGCACTGACGAGTATATTCTCCAGCCGGTCGCCAGTGGCACCGAAGTCGAGTACGAGGGGTAAGCCAACCCGGCTTTTCCGGAAACTACAACGCGACGAGCAAGCCGCCGACGACCCCGAACCCACCGAACACCGTACAGACTGCCCAGAACGGGACCTGCCGGACCAGTCGGACCAGCGCGTCGACAGTGAGGTAGCCGACGAGGGCGCTCACGGCGAGCGCGACGACGGCCGGTAGTGGCTCGATTGCCGGCACGCCGTCATCGACGAGAACCAACGCGTTCGCGGCGAGCGCGGCCGGAATCGACAACAGAAACGAGAGCCGAAGTGACGACTCGCCCTCGTGGCCCCGGAGCAGCAGGGCACTCACCGTCGTCCCGGACCTGGAGACGCCGGGGAGGATAGCCAGCCCCTGCAGTACGCCCACCAGCACGGCGTCGATCCAGTTCGGAATCTCGCGCTCGCCCAGCGACAGCGCCGCGGCGAAGCGCTGGAGCAGGCCGGTGACGACGAGCAGGCCGCCGACCAGCGCCAGGAAGAGCCCGCCCTCTAGCTCCGAAACCGCCGCGTCGAGGGCCATGTAGGCGGGAAGACCGGTGACGGCGGTGGCCAGTGTGGCGATGACGATAAACGAAAGGTCTGCCGTCTCGTCGGCGAACGGGCGGCGCGAGAGTTGCCGGATCGAGTGCAGGATGGTTCGGACCTCAGTGCGGTAGTAGGCCGTCGCCGCGACCGCCGTCCCGGCGTGGAGAAAGAGCGCGAGGCGGGTCGCGGCGGCGGGCGAGACGCCCGTAGCCACCGTCGAGGCGAGGGCGACGCCGCCCTCGCTGGAGACCGGAATCCACTCCAGCACCCCCTGCAGCAAGCCCAGCAGAATGGCGACGAGAATCGGGTTCATACCCACGGAGCGGACGCCGCGGGACAAAGGCCGTTCGGTTCGAGCCGTCGACGTGGCAGTATATATAGCGCCGGTGTCCAAACGGGGGGTATGCAACTGGGAAGCGGGGTGGTAGACCTGCTGTCGGGACTGCCGGCCTGGCAGGGGTTTCTGGTGCTCGTCGGTAGCGGGGTCGTGCTCGCGCTGGTCATCCGTGTCCTCGGTGACCGACTACTCAGACAGGTCACGCCCCACATCGAGGGTGATGTCGATGACATCGTCTTCCGTGGGATTCACACTGCCGTGTACGTCACGGTCGGCCTCGGCGGCGCGTACGCCGGCGCACAGATTTACGACATCCGCCCGGCCATTGCTGTCTCGCTGGAAGCCGGGACGCTCTCGCTGGTCATCATCGTCTGGATGGTGACGCTGCTGCGTATCGGCCGTCAGGCGTCCGCCCTTGCGACGGATTCGGCGTACATCGACCGCCAGATGGTCCCCATCCTCCAGAACGTCTGGAGCGCGCTCATCTCGGGCGGAGGTGTTCTGCTCCTGCTGATTCTATGGGACATCGATGTGACGCCGCTGCTGGCCTCGGCGGGGATTATGGGGATCATCGTCGGACTGGCGGCCCGGGACACGCTGGCGAACTTCTTCGGGTCGCTGTCGCTGTATCTCGACGGTACGTACGCAGTCGGCGATTTCGTCGTTCTGGAGACCGGCGAACGCGGCCGCGTCGAAGATATCTCCGTGCGCTCGACGGTCATCCGCACACGTGACGACATCCTCGTCACCGTCCCGAACTCGAAGCTCAACAACGCCGCCATCATCAACGAGTCGACGCCGAGACGCAAGCGCCGGATTCGCGTCCCTATCGGCGTCGCCTACGGGACGGATATCGACCAGGTCGAGGAGATTCTCCTGGAACTAGCCGGAGCCGAGGACCTCGTTCAGGACCGCCCGAATCCGAGGGTCCGGTTCCGGGAATTCGGCGACTCAGCGCTGAACTTCGAACTGCTGTGCTGGGTCAGCAATCCGGCCCTGACAGCCCGTGCGACGCACGAACTCAACAGCGCGATCTACAAGCGGTTCCGGGCGGAGGACATCGGAATTCCGTTCCCCCAGCGGTCCATCTCCATCTCGGCCGAGGAGATTCCGGGCGAACTGTTCGACCAAGCGCAGTCGAAGGGCAAAACCACAGACGACGGCGGCGTGACTGGCAAATGAGCGCAAGCAAGGTGGCAGGACCGACTGACTCGGGTGACCGAGAGGTCGAAACGCAGTTACGGGGTCGCCGCGTCGGCTCAGGCAATGAGCATACTTGAGGACGCCCGTGCGGCGCTTGCGACCGGGCCGCTGTGTGATTCCTGTCTCGGCCGGCTCTTCGCCGACCGGAGCTTCGGGCTGGCCAACGCCGAACGGGGCCACGCCCTGCGGGTGACGCTCGTGCTTGCAGACGACGACCCCTTCGAGGAAAGCGAGGACTGCTGGGTCTGTGAGGGCGAGTGTGACCGGTTCGACTGGTGGGCCGAGCAGGCCGCAAGCGCCGTCCGCGGCTACGAGTTCGACACCTACCAGGTCGGGACGAAGGTGCCGCCGCTGCTCGAAGAGAACGACGAACTGCTCCGGGAGGACGTGGGCCTCGAACCGGACGCCGGCGAGGCACTGAAGACCGAGCTCAACCGTGAAGTGGGGAAACGGATCGGCGACCTGACCGGCGCGGAGGTGGAGTTCGGTCGCCCGGCGATCCAGTTCACGCTCGATCTCGCGACAGATGAGGTGGAGACCCACGTCAACTCCGCGTTCGTCTACGGCCGCTACCGCAAGCTCGAACGCGATATTCCCCAGACGAAGTGGCCCTGCAACGACTGCAACGGGACCGGACTGTGGCAGGGCGAGCCCTGCGACGGCTGTGGCGGCAGCGGCTACCGCTACGACGAGAGCGTCGAGCAACTGTCCGCACCTGTCGTCTGCGAGGCGATGGACGGCGAGGAGGCCGTGTTCCACGGCGCCGGCCGCGAGGACGTCGACGCCCGGATGCTCGATTCGGGCCGCCCGTTCGTCATCGAGGTGATGGAACCCCGCAAGCGCGACGTGGACGCCGACGAGCTCGAAGCCGACATCAACGCTTTCGCCGACGGGAAGGTCGAAGTGACGGACCTCCACCTGGCGACCCACGAGATGGTCGAGCGCGTCAAGGAACTGGACGCCTCGAAGACCTACCGGATGGACGTGGAGTTCGGGGAGCCGGTCGACGCCGACGCCCTGCAGGACGCGCTGGCGGAACTGGACGGGACGACCATCGAGCAGGAGACGCCCCAGCGGGTCACCCACCGGCGGGCCGACATCACCCGGACGCGGACGGTGTACGACGCCGAGGGCGAACTGACCGACGACCGTCAGGCCGAACTCCGCATCCACGGCGAGGGCGGCCTGTACGTGAAGGAACTCGTCTCCAGCGACGAGGGCCGCACGGAGCCGAGCCTGGCCGGCCTGCTGGACACCGACGCCGTGGTGACGGCGCTCGACGTAATCGACGTGCAGGGCGAGGACGAACCGTTCGCGAAAGACGAGTTCCTCAAAGAGTAGCTCGCTGGACTGCCGTCCAACCGGAACCTGTTTTTACATCGGCGTCGACGTGCCAGCCATGCGATTCGGCGTCGACGAGGCCGGGAAAGGACCGGTTCTTGGGTCGATGTTCGCCGCCGCTGTCCGGGCCGACCCGGCGGCCCTGCCCGATGGTGTCGGCGACTCGAAGGACATCAGGCCGGAGCGACGCGAGCGACTGGCCGGCGAAATCCGCGAGTCGGCCGACACCGTCGGTGTCGCCGAGATTCCGGTCGAACGCATCGACGCCGACGGGACGGACATGAACACGCTGACCGTCGACGCGCAGGCGGCGGCGCTCTCGTCGGTGGCCCGTGAGGGGCTGCCGGGTACGGTCGACGCGGGCGACACCGACGCGGCGCGGTTCGGTCGCCGGGTCGCCGATTCGGTCGACGCCGAGATAAGCGTGACCGCGGAGCACGGGGCCGACGAGACGGACCCGCTGGTCGGTGCGGCCTCGATTGTCGCGAAAGTCGCCCGCGACGCACACGTCACGGAACTGGCTGAAGAGTACGGCGACGTGGGGTCGGGCTACCCCAGCGACCCGACGACGCGGGCGTTCCTGGCGGACTACGTCGACCGCCACGGCGAGTTACCGGCGTGTGCCCGCCGGTCGTGGTCGACGTGTGACGACGTGCTGGCGGCGGCAGAACAGGCGACGCTGGGGGACTTTTGAGCGATAAAAGCCCGACAGAGGCGGTGTGGAGTCGGACGGGAGCTGTTTTCCACAGCCCGTACGGCTCTTCCAGCACTGTGCCGACTGTAGCCGGTCTTCAACCGGCCTCGCCCTTTCGGGCTTTACCCGGGCTTGCACCGGGTTTTGTCGATATGCTGGGTTCCCGAACGCCACTTACGTGACATCCGGTAGTTGGCCTTCGCACCGGTCCGGCCGGCCGGGCCGGCGGTGGGCTGTTTCGGTTCTCCTTCGGAGCGTTCACCTCGGAGTCGTGTGACGGACCGCTCGGTTGTTGCCCCCAACGCGTCCCGTTCCGTCCTGCTCGGACAGTCTGAGACCCGTCGTCCGATGACTCCCCGCGTCTGGCGGGATGTGTAGATAGGCCCTGCTGGATAATAAGTCAATCTAAAAGAATTTGATATTCGTTGGCATGAAAATAGTCCACAGCGGAACACCCTGACAGAACAGGCGAGAAGGGACCGCTCAGTCCTCGTCCAGCACGAGGCTCCGGAGGATGTCACCGTAGGCCGGGCGCGTCACCAGCACACCGACCAGCACACCGACGATGGTGATGATGGCGAACCCGGAAAGATCGCCCAGCGAGAGGACCATCAGCGGACTCATCGCGACGATGGTCGTCGCCGCGGCCGCGCCGATGACCCAGAACGCCTTGCGGAATCGGCTCTGGAACACGCGCCCGGTCTCGACTTTCCCCTGCTGAAGGATTTCGTCGGCGATGATGATGAGGTCGTCCACCCCCGTCCCGATGACCGCGATGAACCCGGCCAGATGCGAGAGATTCAGCGGATACTGGACGAAGGCGACGAACCCGAGGAGGATGAACACCTCCGACAGCGCCGTGACGATCATCGGCAGGGCGACCTCTGGACGCCCGTACCGGAGATACACGACCAGGCTCACCGCGATCACGGCGAGAATGCCCGTCAGGAGGGAGCGCTGCTGGAATTCCTGTGCGAGCGCGGAGGAGAGCGTCTGGCTCTCCGCGCTGTCGAAGTCAAGCGGGGCTGGCAGCCGGCCGGCCTTCAGCGCCAGTTCCAGCTCTGTCGCCTCGGACATGTTGCTGGTCTGCATGATGAACTGCGGGTTGTTGGCGAACTCACCGTTCCGGTAGGACTGTCCTAGCCCCGGGTCAACGCCGCCGACGAACACCGGTTCGCCGTTCAGCGTCGTCACCAGACAGTCCGCCTGCGTGTTCTGGAGGTTCTCGTGGTCGTAGTCCGAGCGGCGGCACGTCGACCCGCTTCCGAAGCCGGCATCGACCATGTCGTTCGCGTAGCGCTCGGCGACGCTCTGTTTGACCGTCACCGGGACGTGCGTTCCCTGTGTGTCGCTTCGCTGTGCCGACCCGATGCCGGCGAAGTCACCCTGGGAGAGGACTTCCTCGCGGACGTAGGACCCGTTCTCGGTGTTGTCGTGGACGGCGTACACCCGGACGACACCGCGCTCTTCGAGCAGGCCGATGAGTTCCTCACGCCCCCTGTCCGGGGCCGTGACGCTGATGAAGCTCCGACCGCCCGGCGAACTGACTTGCTGCACGGAGCCGCCCGTCAGCGCCGATTCTCGCAGTTTGTCGTCGATGACCGACACCATGTTCTCGCGCGTCTCTCGGGTCACGCCGGGCCGGACCTCGTTCGGCTCGTACCCCTCGGATTCGAGCGCGGACTCGACCTCCGACTCGGAGACGTCGTTCGAGAACACCTCGACGGTCTCGGTCTGGTTCGAGACGCGTACGTCGATCGGGTCAACGCCCAGCCGTGACGCCAGGGACTGGGCGAGATCGGCCTCGTCCGCGGGTGCGACATCGACGCCCTCGGCAGTTGTGCCGACGATGGGGGCCTGGATGCGTGTCCCGCCGCTGAGCTGAATCCCGTACTGGAGGTTCGTCGACTGGTTGGCGGCCCCGGCTCCTTCGGTGCTGGACGTTCCTGGCGGAACGCCGGGGATGAACAGCGCGACAGCGCTGAGTAGCAACAGCGCGACCAGCGCGACGACGCGCCAGTTTTCCTTGAGTGTGCTCATCGATTGACCCCCTCGTACTTGTACCAGCGAAGCAGCGTGACGTTGAGCATGTAGGTGTTCATCAGATCAGCCGCCAGTCCGACAACGAGAACAAACCCGATAGAAGCCATCAGTTCAATACCGAAAAGCGTCGCCGAGATCGCCATCACTGCCATCGCCGCCATCGATGTCAGTGTCATCGTCACACCGGTCCGCATCGCGCGGTACGTCGACTCGTAGAAGCCACCGGACCGCCGGAGGACGTGGTTGTTTAACAGGATATCGGAGTCGACGCTGTAACCGATCAGCATCAGCAACGCGGCGACGGTACCCAGAGAGAGCTTGATTCCCAGGAGATTCATCACCGCAAGCGGGATAACGAGGTCGGAAAACGCAGAGAGGACGACCGCGATACTCGGCACAATCGTCCGGAACATCGCAAAGACGAGGAGACTCATCCCGAGGAAGGCGACACCGATGCCGACGACCGCTAGCCGCTGATTCTCCTGGCCGAATATCGGCGAGGTCGTCCCGCTGCCGAGGAACTCCATCTGGTCGCTCGACCGCGCGGTTTCCTCGATGGGCTCCAGGTTCGACGAGTCGAACGTGATGATATAGCGGTTCTCACCCTCGACCTGTTGGACGGAAACCACAGGCTCGTCGAACGTTGCCCTGAGCTCCGCCTGTGAAAGGGACGACTCGACGGTGAGTTCCGAACCGCCCGTGAAGTCGATGCTCGGAGACACCGGCGCACCGGTGACCAGATACCAGCCACCGAGCACCGCGAGCGCCAGACCGAGCACTACCAGCGGAACCGCCACCAACTGACGGTTCGAGTACTGGGTGTAATCGACTTCCGGGACCTCGAACTCGAACATGACCGAACGATGTGAGACGGGCCCGAATAAGCCTTCTCAATCACTGCCGCTGACATCCGTTGTGCCGCACATCTATGCCAGTCTATCACGTATATCCACCCATGTCCGAGCACGCAATCAGGGTCGAACTCTCGTATCCGGCGGACCTCAGCGGGTGGGGTCGGGACAAAGTCGACGGGTCGCCGTTCCGCGCGTACCTCCGGAAGACACACGACACCGCCGCGCCGGGCGACGTGTGGACAGAGTTCGTTGGCGTCGGCTGCTGTGGCGATACGCTAGACTTCCCCCTTCAGGTCGAATCCGTCGACGGCGGCTCCGCGGTGACCGAAGACACCGCGTTCGTCTACACCGAGCGCGAGGCCTGCGGGGTCGCCGGCGGCTGGCAGGTCCAGAGCGCCGCCGGCCCGACCGAATAAGGAACGCGAGCGCTCAGTCCGGCAAGTACCGCACGCTGACGACACCCTCTGCCGTCCGGACCTCGACGCGGTCGACGCCGAGCCTGGCCGCCCGCGAGAGGGTGGCCTCGTCGTCGACGACGTCCGCCGCGGCCTCGCTCGTCTCGTCTTCCGGGACCGTCAGGACGTGAATCTCGCCCTCACCGGCGCGCTCGACCGTGGTTAGCTCGCCGGGAGCCTGTTCGGCCGCGATTTCGGTCGTCTGCGCCGTCGGCGCGAGGTCGACCGTCTCCACAGGAATTGTTCGCCGCTCGGCGACTTCGGTGACGGTGTAGGTGACCTCCATCGGCGGCTCCGGTTCGACTGTCCCCTCGACTACTTCGCCGGTCTCGACGCCGGGGTTGTCCGACAGTGTCAGCACTTGCGAGTCCGCGACGTTCCGAAGCGTCGCCGACGCATCGTCGGCGTTCGTGACCAGGAACGTCCCTTCAATGCCTGTCATAGGGACACGTTCGGCGCGTGCGCTCTTGCCCGTTTCGACCCGGGAGCGAATGTGACGTATCACTTGGTAGGAGTGGGGCCGTGGGCCGGCGGCGCTACTTCAACAACCGATGGGTCAGATATATCACCAGCGTCGCGAGCAGCGGCGGAGCCAGGCCCGCAAGCGGCGGCAGCGAGTAGAAGAAGCCGACGACGGGGCTCTGTGTCGGTTCGCGAAGCTCCGCCGGGGCGGAGGTCAACAGCGCGAGGTATATCGACCCGATGAACAGGAACGCCGAGAGTGCAAGGGCGCGGTCGTAGGCGACCGAGGATTCGGTCCGTCGGTGGCGGCGCGCGACGGAGAGCACCGGCGCCAGCAGCGGCGCGACCAGCAACAGACCGATGAACAGGAAGAAGCTCCGCGAGAAGGTGAACGTTCCGCCGCGGACGCTCCCGGTTTCGGCGAGTTGCGTAATCAGGCCGAAGGAGAACACGAGCGTAATCGCCACAGACAGCAACAGCGCGACCGGGACGTATGCTTTGAACAGCAGCGAGTCGCTGGCCCGGAACGCGTACGGGAACGCACCGGGGAGCCCGTTGTACGGTTCGGGCCGGTCGTCGTCGGCGTCGGCTGTGACGGACTGCTCTGCCGTCGCGTCTGTCATACCTGTGGGTTAGGCGAGCGCGTGGTTAAGCGCGGTGTTGTCCGACCAGCGGTGAGAGTGGAGCCACGTCTGCTGCCCGCCGTGCTCTCCGGGAGTTGTTTGTACCCGCCCGTCGACACCTCCAGTATGCACGTGGATATCGGAGCCGCACTGGCCGGTGCCGCCGACCCGGGCGTCGAGCGGGCGACGCTGGACGACCTGGACGAGCGGGTGGCCGCGGCTCACGACCGTATCGAGCAGGGGCGGGACGGGGGCGAGTTTGGCTACGCGTCGCTGAACCTCCCCGAGGCAACTGACGCCGAGACCATCCGCGACGCCGTCGCGCCGGTCGCCGACGCCGAATCGGTCATCACTGTCGGCATCGGTGGCTCCGCGCTGGGGGCCAAAACCATCACAGAGGCGCTGGCCGACGAGCCGGGCGGTCACGTCGTTCTGGACAACGTCGATCCGGAGCACGTCCGGCGGACGCTCGACGGACTCTCGCTCGCCGACACAGCCATCAACGTCGTCTCTCGTTCGGGGACGACGGCGGAGACGCTGGCGAACTTCCTCGTCGTCCGCGAGGCCTACGAGGACCGGGGCGTCGACTGGACCGAGCGCATCGTCGTGACTACGGGCGAGTCCGGTCCGCTCCGGGCGCTCGCCGACCAGCACGACCTGCCGACGCTGCCGGTGCCCGAGGGCGTCCCCGGCCGCTTCAGCGCGCTCTCGGCGGTCGGGCTCGTCCCGCCGGCGATCCTCGGCATCGACATCGAGGGGCTGCTTGCTGGCGGTCAGAAGGCGGCCGACGACCTCGCGCCGTCGCTGTACGATTCGCCGGCCTACGCCTACGGCGCGATGGCCTACGCACTCGAAGAGGAAGGGGCGAAAGTCAACGCATTCATGCCCTACGCCGAGCGGCTGGAGTCCTTCGGCGAGTGGTTCGCACAGCTCTGGGCCGAGAGCCTGGGCAAGGACGGGCGGGGCCAGACGCCGGCGCGGGCGCTGGGTGCGACAGACCAGCACTCCCAGCTCCAACTGTACCGCGCCGGCCACCGCGACAAAGTCGTCACGTTCGTCCGCCCCCGGGAGCGCGCCAACGTGGCGATTCCCGACCCGGACCACGAGGACCTCGCGTACCTCTCGGGGACCGACCTCGGCGACCTCATCGACGCCGAGTACGAGGCGACGGTGGCGAGCCTGCCGGCGGCTGACCGGCCGGCGCTGGAAGTAGAGATCGACCGCCTCGACGCCGAGAGCGTCGGAGAACTGCTGTACGCGATGGAGGCGGCCTGCGTCCTCGTCGGCGAACTCGCGGACGTGGAGACGTTCACCCAGCCGGCCGTCGAGTGGGGCAAAAACGCCACGCGGGCACTCATCCGCGGCGAGGAGACGGACGAGACGGCGGTTATCGACGAGCGCGAACGCCTGCGGATCGGCGAAACGGAGTCCCTTTAGGCCGGCACGACCGACTGCCGATAATGGACGACACTGCCGCGAACTGGGGTGTCCTCGCCGCTGGCCTCGGTCTCGTCGTACTCGTCGCCACGGAAACCGGCGTCGTTAGCTGGATGACACCGGCGACGACGGTCGGCCCGGTCACCGCCCGCCAGGTCGCCGCCGCCGGGTTCGTCATCGCCGCGCTCGCCTTCTCGCTCGGCCGTCACGGCGCACTCGACCGCCGACAGGCGGGCCTGGGCGCGACAGGCGCGAGCGCCGTTGCAACGGTCGCGACGCTCGTCGCCTTCTTCGGGCCGGAGTTCCGGACCGGCGTCGAGGCGACCGTCGGAATCGCCGTGTATCTCACAGTGCTGGCAGGGGGCGTGACAGTTGCGCTGGGCTGGGCGCTGTCGACCGGCGTCTCGAACGACCGGCTGTACACGGTCGCCAGAGCGCTCTCGGTCGCGACGGGAATCGGGCTGGCCGGCTTCCTCGTGGGCACGCTGTTCGCCCAATTCGTCGTTCTCGGGGCCGCGGCCGCAGGGCTTGTCAGCGCCGCAGCGCTCAACGGCGGGACCGTCACCGGACCGACGTACATCACGCTCACTATCGGTATCGGCGTCGGCTTCATCGGTTTCGGGGCGGCCGTCGCCAGGCGGTTAGACCGGACCTGGGCCGACCTCGACCTGCGTCGGCCCGGACTCCGCGACGTTGGCTATGGCGTCGGCGGCGTCGTCGTCCTCATGGTCGCGCTCTTCGGTTTCAGTTACCTCATCCAGGCGCTCGGCCTCGAGGCGGCCCGGAGCAGCGTCGAGGAACTGGCCCGCGAGGACCCGTCGTTCCTGCTCGTGATGGTCCCGCTCGCGTTTCTGACCATCGCGCCGAGCGAGGAGTTCATCTACCGAAACCTCATCCAGAAGTACCTGTACGACGATTTCGGTGACCTCCAGGCGATTATACTCACCAGCGCCGTCTTCGGCGTCGTTCACTTCGGACAGTACAGCACCGGCACGCCGACACAGACTGTTCTCTCGCTGCTCCTGGTGTTCGTCCTGTCGACGCTGCTGGGCCTGAGCTATCTCAAGACCGAGAACCTGCTCGTCCCGATCTTCATCCACGGGGCGTTCAACGCTATCCAGTTTCTCACATTGTACATTGAAATTACAGGAAACCCGGTAATCTGAGCCGTCTGACCGCTGTCTGACGGGTGTTTATGCGAACTACCGTTGTAGGCGATGGCATGGCTCGGCGGTTCACCATCGTCTGTGATGACGACCAAGCGCGGATCATCGAAACGCTCGCGCGGCGCTACGGCATCACAGAGGAAGAAGTGCTTTCGCAGCTAGTCGAGCTCGGGCTCGAAGCCCGAGACGAACAGACCGTCTAAGCCGGGTTTTTCCGCGAGAGCGAACTGCCACAGATGGGACAGCGGTCGCGGTTCTCGTCGAACTCACGGCCGCAGCCGGCACACTGGAACAGCCAGTCCCGCTGTTCGGTGATACCGTCGCGGGCGATTACCTCGACGCTCACGTCGAGTTTCTCCGCGACGTTCTGCATCGCGTAGTCGTCTGTGACGAGTCGACTGTCGAGTTCGAACGCGGCCGCGATCAGCCGGATGTCGGTTTCCGAGAGTTCCGCGAGGTCACCGGTTTCGCTGGCAGCGCGCTCGATGCGCTCGACGGTGTTGTCCTCGGGAATGTGGAGGTGCATGCCCGAGCCTTCGAGGGCGTCGAAGCGATAGGCGGCCTCGTCTTCCAGTTCCTCTCTGACGAGCGGAATCGTTGCTATCTGCTCGTCGGTGTGATACTCGTTGATAAATGCCGAGGAGTCAAGGACGTACATCTAGCGTTTGACGATCATGTGGTCTTTCACCGCCTTGACCCGTCCGACCGGGACAAGCAGGCGGCCCTGGTCACTGTACTCGAAGTCCGTGTTGCGGAGCGAGTCCGCGGGGTCGATAACGAGGTTGTGCAGTGCGCCCGAGGAGAAGTCCATCGTGATGTTGTAGAGACTGCCGATCTCCGCGCCATCAGTCCCCATCACGTCTTTCCCCGACAGGTTTTCTGCGAGTATTGCAGCCATACCCCCTTGTTCCGAACGAGGTTACATAAACGCCACGGGGACGTCTGACGGGTGAGCGGTGGTTCCAAGCGATGACGGGGACGGATGGATACCACCCCGCCAGTGGCCGATGATGGCGTCCGTGGCCCCTCCGACGCGCCCGGAACGTCCATAACGAGCCACAACCCTATGCGAGAGGCAGCCCACGGATACGTATGGACAGGAACAGGCGTCGGTTTCTCGGGGGGCTCACGGCCGCCGTCGTCGGAGCCGTCGCTGGATGCAGTGGCGACGGCGACAGAACACCGTCACCGACAGCCACCGCCACGGAAGCGCCGGCTCGAACCGAAACGGCAACTGAGACAGCGACGCCAACGGCGACGGCCACCCCGACCGAGACGCCGACGACCACGCCCACTGAAACGCCGACGCCGACCGGAACGCCGGTCGACGCTGATCAGGAAATCGCCGTCGCGCCGGGTAGCTTCAGATTCGACCCGGAGACCTTCGAGATCCCGGCTGGAAGCACCGTGCTGTGGGTCTGGGAAGCCGGCGGCCACAACGTCAAGCCGGCCGCGACGCCGGCCGACAGCGACTGGTCGGGGACGCCCGGAGACGATGGGACGACGTACAGTTCGGGGTACGAGTACGCCTACACGTTCACGGTTCCCGGCGAGTACGAGTACCACTGTGTTCCCCACCAGAGCATCGGCATGACTGGGTCGTTCACTGTGACCGAGTGACGCCCGCTTAGCCCCACGCTCGGTCGCGCGCGACTGATGACGACGAACTTAACTGCCACCGACGACTCGGTTCTGACAACTTCTGGAGCCATTTATGTCTGACACGGACCCCACCACAGCCACCGACGACACCCTGCGGACGCCCATCGTCGCCGTTCTGGGCCACGTCGACCACGGGAAGACGAGCCTGCTCGACAAGATCCGCGGTTCGGCCGTCACCGCCGGCGAATCGGGCGCGATTACCCAGCACATCGGCGCGACAGCCGTCCCGCTGGACGTGATTTCCGAAATCGCCGGTGACCTGGTCGACCCGACGGACTTCGACCTGCCGGGTCTCCTGTTCATCGACACACCGGGACACCACTCCTTCTCGACGCTTCGCTCCCGGGGTGGCGCGCTCGCCGACATCGCCATCCTCGTCGTCGACGTCAACGACGGTTTCCAGCCACAAACGCTGGAGGCCATCGACATCCTCAAGCGAACGCAGACGCCGTTTATCGTCGCCGCGAACAAGATCGACACGGTTCCGGGCTGGAACCCCAACGAGGGGCAGCCGGTCCAGCAGACGATGGACGCCCAGTCCGACCGCGTCCAATCCGACCTCAACGAGAAGCTGTACGAGATCATCGGCGAACTCTCCGATAACGGCTTCTCGGCGGACATGTACTGGCGCGTCCAGAACTTCCAGGCCAACATCGGCGTCGTGCCGGTCTCAGCCGAAACCAGCGAGGGCATCCCCGACCTGCTGACGGTGATGATGGGGCTGTCCCAGCGATACATGAAAGAGGAGATGGAGATCGACACCACCGGTCCTGGTGTCGGGACAGTTCTCGAAGTGAAGGACACCCAGGGCTTTGGAACGACGCTAGATGCCATCATCTACGACGGGACCATCCGCAACGACGACACCATCGTCGTCGGCGGCCTGCAGGGGTCAATCGTCACTGACGTGCGCGCACTGCTCCGTCCGCGCCCGCTCGAAGAGATTCGGACCGAACAGGAGTTCGAACAGGTCGAGCAGGTCGCCGCCGCCGACGGCGTCAAAATCGCCGCGCCGGACCTCGGCGACGCGATGGCTGGCGCGCCGATTCGCGTCGTCCGCGACCGCGACCGTAGCGAGGTCATCGCCGAGGTCGAGGAGGAACTCGCCGAAATCGAGGTCACGACACAGGAGGAGGGCGTCGTCATCAAGGCCGACACGCTGGGCTCGCTCGAGGCCCTTTCCAGCACGCTCGAAGAGGAAGAGATCCCGGTCATGCGGGCCGAGGTCGGTGCGGTCGCACCACGGGACGTGCGGGTCGCCGAGACGGCCGGCGAGCCGACCAACCAGGCGATTCTGGCGTTCAGCGTCGAGGTGCTCGACGACGCTCGGGACCTCGCCGAACAGGAGGACGTGGAGCTGTTCGAGGACGACGTCATCTACCAGCTCGTCGAGTCCTACGACGACCACGTCACCGCCATCGAGGAGGCCCAGCAGGAGCAGATTCTGGAGAACATCACCCGGCCCGCGAAGTTCCGGATTCTGCAGGACCACACGTTCCGCCAGTCCGACCCCGCCGTCGTGGGCGTCGAAATCCTCTCCGGTGAACTCCGACGGAACGTCAACGTCGTCAAATGGGAAAATGGCGAGGCAAAACGCGTCGGGACCCTCAAAACGATCCAGGACGAGGGCGAGGACGTCGACTCGGCCCGCGCCGGTGAGCGCATGGCCGTCTCGATCCAGGGGCCGACCGTCGGCCGCCAGATCGAGGAAGGCGACGACCTCTGGGTCGAAATCCCCGAAAAGCACGCGAAGATCCTGGAACAGGAACTCAGGGAAGACATCTCCGTCGACGAGCGCGAGGCGCTGTCGATGTATCTGGAGAAACACCGGAACCGGGACCCCTTCTGGGGCAAGTAACAGTTATTTCCCCGACAGGATTTTGTGCTGCTCCAGTGTAACGGAGCGTATGGTCTCCCGCGAGAACAAGATCGTCGGCGGGTTCGTCATCGCAGCCCTCGTCCTCGGGTACGCGAGCACAGTGCTGGCGGATGTCACGTCGGCGGTAACACTCGCAATACTTCTTGGTGTCGGCGTCATCGCGCCGATGCTCGTGACAAACTACCTGGATAGAACGGGGGCCGCCTGACGAGTGGCACAGCACCGAGTAATAATATTTAATTAGGATGCGTGTCTCTGTAGAAACACGAATGTCCGGCCCGCCGTCGATGCCCGACCTCGTGCTCGCCAGCATCGCCCTCTCGATGCTGCTGGCGTCGCTCGGCGCAGTCGTCACCTCTATCAGCCTCGTGACTGCGCTGAGTGCCGGCAGTCTCCCGGCCAGCGGCTCCATCGGCTACGCGCTGTTCTATAATCCGCCAGTCGCCAGCGGTGGCCGTGCCTGATTCGGCGTCTCCGCTCCGCGACTGTCCCGACGAAAACTGAAAACGACAGTCGTTACTGCGCTGTCGGCGACGTGTCGTCGCCCATCACCTGCTTGACCTGCAGCGCGGCGGAAGCGGCGATGCCCTGCGCGAGGTCGTCGCGTTCGGCATCGGAGATGCTCGCGCTTTCCGGGTCCTCGGGTGTGTAATCCGCGCTCACGACCGAGCCGACCGGGGGCTGGACTGCGATTGTGGCCCGCGGTCCAGTCGTGCTGTTGCTGATTTCCGAACCGACGACGAACTCGCCGGGCAGGAGTTCGCGGGTCCGGGCGGCGACGCTCGAGAGGTCCCGTCGGAGCTCCTCACGCTGTTCCGCGGTCAGGGTCACTTCTTCCGTCTCCCCACCAAACGACGTATTACCGTACATGAACGTTCTCTGTCTCTATGGGGGGGAGGACTAAAAACCCAGGGTCGAACACAGTTCTGGCCGGAACCGTCGGAGCACGCGACTCACACGACAGGATGGCTCTCGCCGTAGGTGGCGAGAACGACGGCGCTGGCGTACTCGGCGTCGTCGGACGCCGACTCGACGTACACGTTCTCCTCGACGAACTCCCAGTCCCGGAGGTCCCGGCCGGCGGCCAGTCCCTCGCGGATCTCCATCCGGACCGCGTCCTCGCTGGTTCCGTCGACCTCGTAGAAGATGCCCGGACCGCCCTCGCTGCGGGCCCAGCCGACGCCCGCCGCGCCGCGCTCGCCCGGCGGGACGGTCGCCGAGGACTGGACGACCTCTAGCGCTTCGCCGGGCGGCCCCAGGTCCGGTGCCGTCCCCGTTACCTCGATAGCCGGCTCGGACGGAATGACCGACGAGAGCGAGATGAGGTTGTAGTTGTGGACGCCCGCCTCGGCGAGTGCCGCGTCGTAGGCGGCCAGCGCGGTCGGGCCGGTCGCAGTCCCCCACACGACCCGGATGGTACTCATAGGCGATTGTCGACGGTCCGCGGGGTAAGGGGTTTCGCTTCGTTATGCCGGAACGAGCCTGTAACACATCCCTGGTCGGTTCGGGTCGCCCTCGGCCGCACGCTCCGCGTAGTAGATGCCGTCGGCGGTCACCAGCGGGGCACTCGTCACGTGGCCGCGGTTATCGGTGGTCCAGACCACCGCACCGGAGTCCCGCTCCAGCGCGTACAGTCGCCCGTCGTAGGACCCGACGAGCACGTGGTCCCGGGTGGCGACGACGCTCCCGATGATCCACCCGCCGGTGTCGTACCGCCACTGCTCCTCGCCGCTTTCGAGGTCGAGTGCGTACACCCGGTCGTCGTGGCTGCCGACGTAGACGGAGCCGTCGTGGACCGCTGGCGCACACATCACGTCGGCGTCTGCCTCGAAGGTCCACTGTTCCGTGCCGTCGGTCACGTCGACGGCGGTGACCGTCTCGGCCCACGACGGGACGATAGCCGTGCCGTCAGCGACGGCGATAGGGGCTTTCACGTCGCCACCGGTGTCGTATCGCCAAGCCCGCTCTAAGCCTGGGAACGACCACGCATAGCAGTAGCCGTCGTTGGAGCCAAACAGCAGGCGGCCGTGCTCGCGGTCCAGCGCCACCGTCGAGTGGGGATGGTCGGTCGGCCGGCTGTCGCGCCACTGCACGTCGCCGGTCGCGGCGTTGACGGCGACGACGCTCCCGCTCGGGGCGGCGTGTTCGACAGCGACGTACAGCGATCCGTTGTAGTAGGTCGGACTCGCGCCGATGGCGTCGCCCAGTTCCGTCCGCCATCGCCGCTGGCCGGTTTCGAGATCCAGTGCCGACAGCGCGCCGTCGTAGGCCCCGATGTAGACGGTGTCGTTGGCGATGGCCGGCGTGCCGTGGCTCCCGCGCGTCGCCTGCGTGATCGTCGTCGCCCACTGGACCTCGCCGCCCGGTGCGATGGCCCGCACGCGGCCGGTGTCATCGGCCAGAATCAGGTCACCAGTCGGTGCCAGTGCAGGGCTGCCTTTCGCCGCGGTGTGGTCCCCGCGATTGGTCGGCAGTTCCCAGGCCCGCTCGACGGCGTCCGGAACCGAGACGTCCTGGTACCCCGTGTTCAGGAGCCCCTGCCGGAACTGCGTGGCGGCGTATTCGTCAAGCGCCGTCGATGCGAGCGGATTGAACTGTGATTGACACCCCGCGACCGACCCGACCGTCGTCGCCGCGAGCGTTCCCAGAAACGCCCGCCGCGTCCGTCCGCGCTCTGTCACGGGCACCGATACTGGGCGGTGTGGCATAAATCGCGCGGGGTCCTGCGGGCCACAGGCGGCTTTCGGGCGTCTCGATACCGAACCGAATGACGGGAGTCTGATTCAGTCGGTTGCCGGGTCTGCACGCTTCGGTGAACGGAGCGTTCAAAACGTGCTCGAATTCAGATTTGTGAGTGAAATCAATCACGCAAAAATGTTGGATTTAATATATAACCTAGGACGTACTATAGCGATTGTGCCTTCAAAGACGTTTTCAGGCTTCAAAATTCACTTTCACACCGTTATTTCATTATTTATGAGATTAGTGTTCATATCTAATTACCCCCATGATTTATAATCCATGGCTGTCTCGTGAGCGATTGCATGCAGAAGAATTCAAAACGCACTCGTCGAACGTTCATCAAAAGCGCCGGTGTCATCGGGACAGCGGCACTCGCTGGCTGCAGCGGCGGCTCCGATTCGAGCACGGAGGACGGCTCCGGCGGCGAAAGCTCCGACGGTGAGAGTTCAGACGGTGCCACGACCGGCACCGGCTCGGAGACGATGGCAGACGAAATCGTGTTCTACAACGCCGGGTCACTGGAGTTCGATCCCGGGACGGAAGACAACATCAATCGGTTCGAGGAGGAGACCGGCATCTCCGTGGAAGTCAACGAGGTCCCGTGGAGCAACCTCAAGACCAGCCTGACGACGATCTGGCGGAACCAGGACAGCACCGTCGACGCGTTCAACGGGCCGACCTGGTGGCTGGCCGATTTCGTCAGCTCCGACTGGCTCGAGCCGCTCGGTCTCGGGAGCGACCACATGGGGAAGTTCCCCAGTTCGCTGACCGATCTCGTCCAGTTCGACGGCCAGACGTACATGGCCCCCGAGTTCGGAAAGTGGGGCAGCTACCTTTACGACCAGCAGTACCTGAACGACCAGGGCTTCGACGCGCCGCCGGACACGTGGGACGAGGTGCTGAGTCAGGGCGAACAGCTCTCACAGGGCGACAAGTCCGGGTTCGCGTTCACGTGGGCCGGCAAGTCCGTGTTCAGTTTCAAGCAGTTCCTCTACCAGGCCGGCGGCCAGCTGTTCAACGACAGCTACGAGCCAGTGTTCGTCGAGGAAGGCAAAGAGGTGCTGGAGTTCTTCAATGGGCTCCGCGAGCGTGGCATCACCCCCGATGGGATGTCCAGCCTCGGTGAGGGTGGCATCGGTGACAACTTCATCGCCGGCCAGTACGCGACCGTCGAATCCTGGACGCCGCTCGGGGCCCGCGCCATCGATGAATGGGCCGAGGGCCGAATCGGGAGCGCCAAGCCGCCGAAAGGGCCGGAGAGTCGCGCGACCTTCCAGGACACGAACGGTATCAGCGTCTCCGCGTTCTCCGAACGGAAGGACGCGGCCAAGGAGTTCGCCCGGTTCATGACGACCCGGGCGTCGTCCAAGAACAACATGCTCGTCGAGGGCAACCCCGCTGTCGTCCCGGAAGTGTACGAAGATGACGAGATTCAAAGCGAGTACCCGTCCTGGCTGCTCGAGGACATGCGGTTCAACCTCGAAAACGCACAGAGCGAGACCTACCTGGCCCAGCCACAGGTCGATGACTACCTGAACGAACAGCTCACGCCGGCGCTGCTCGGGAACAAAGACCCTGAGGCAGCCCTCAACGACGCCTACAATAACATCGAGCGTCTTTACCAGGACATCGGTCTGCTCTGATTGACGCGGTCCAAGATTTATATATAATATGTCAATCGAAAAGAGCCCACTGCGTCGTAAACTCGACAAGCTGTTCGTCCCGTTAACTGTGGGTCCGACGCTCCTGTGGATCGCCGCAATAATCGTTTATCCGACTGCGAAACTGTTTCTCAGCAGCTTCCAGTTCCGGAACCCGATAACGAACGAGATGGAGTTCGTCGGCCTCCGGAACTTCCGGCGGCTGATTTTCGCGCGGGAAGGGGGCGAAGCCGCCCTCGGCGTGTTCAGTCCCAGTTTCGTTTCGATTACCACCAATACAGTCATCTACGTCGGTTTCAGCGTCTCCATCTCGTTCCTGCTGGGACTGGGTATCGCGCTGTTGCTCGATAAGGACCTGAAAGGGCGGGGCTGGTTCCGGACGGCGGTCATCGTCCCGTGGATTCTCCCGTACGTGATGAGCGGGCTGATGTGGCGCTGGATGTTCCAGTCCGATTTCGGCGCGATCAACGGCGCGCTCCAGCGACTCGGCATCATCTCCGGGAACATCCCGTTCCTGTCGGACGGCGCGCTTGCCATGATGGCACTCATCATCGCCGACGTCTGGGTGTTCACGCCGTTCATCATCATCATCCTGCTCGCGGGCCTGCAGAACGTCCCCGAGCAACTGTACGACGCCGCCGAAGTCGACGGCGCGAGTCGGTGGTCGCGGTTCTGGAACGTCACGTACCCGTTCCTGAAACCGTCCATACTGGTCGCGCTGACCATCCGTATCATCTTCGACATCCGGGCGCTGGACCTGGTCTGGGTGATGACCCAGGGCGGCCCCGGGAAGTCGACTGAGGTGTGGGCCTCCTGGCTGTACCGGACCGCACAGGTGTTCAACGAACCCGGGACCGGCGCTGCACTCGGAGTCGTCCTGCTGGCCGTGACCTTCGCCATCGTGGCCAGTCTGTACAAGATATTCGGCGAGTCACCCTACGAAGCATGAGCACGAAGAAATCACCACTCAACCGACTGCGTCGGTCGCTGGGACTGGATACACAGAACGAGTGGCCGTCCGTCGCCCGCGAGCGACTGCTGGCCTACGGACTGCTCGCCGTGTACGTCCTTATCATCTGGTTCCCGATCTACTACATCTTCATCACGAGCATCAAACCGTCGAGCGAAGTGCTGTCGCTGCCGATCACGTTCCTCCCACAGAACCCGACGGCACAGAACTACGTGGATATCTTCACGAACCGACCGTTCGACAACTACACGTTCAACAGCATGATCGTCGCGACGACGACGACGCTCATCTGTATTACCCTGGGGACCGTCACCGGCTACAGTTTCTCCCGGTATGACTTCCTGGGGAACAAGTCGCTGCTGCTGTCGATCGTCGGCGCGCGGATGATCCCCCCCATCGCGCTCATCGTCCCGTTCTTCCAGATCATGTCGAACCCGCCGCTCATCGGCGGACTCACCGGGAGCCTGTACGACACGCGACTCGCGCTCATCCTCACGTACACGTTCTTCAACCTCCCGTTCGCCGTCTGGATCATGAAGAATTACTTCGACGGGATCCCCGAATCGTTGGACGAACAGGCCCAGATCGACGGCTGTTCCCGCTGGGAGGCGTTCGTCAAAATCATTCTGCCGATGGCGAAGCCGGGCATCGCGGCCACCGCCATCCTCGCGTTCATCTTCTCGTGGAACGAGTTCGTCTTCGCGCTCGTTCTCACGTCCTCGGAACAGGCCCAGACGCTGCCGATCGCAGTCTCGCTGTTCGTGGCCGACGACTTCGTGGACTGGGCGCACCTCGCAGCCGGCGGGATGATCGCCGCGTTACCCGGCATCCTGTTCGGCCTGTTCTTCCAGCAGTACATCGTGAGCGGACTCACACAAGGAGCAGTCAAGGAGTAACTAACTATGGCACACGTAGAACTCACCGACCTCGTAAAGGAATTCGACGACGTTACCGCAGTCGACGGCATCTCGCTAGACATCCCCGACGAAAGCTTCACCGTCCTCGTCGGCCCGTCAGGGTGTGGCAAGACCACGACCCTGCGCCTCATCGCGGGGCTCGAGCGGGCGACCGACGGTGAAATCCGGATCGGAGAGAACATCGTCAACGACGCTCGCGCGTACGAGCGCGACATCGCGATGGTGTTCCAGAACTACGCGCTGTACCCGCACAAGACGGTGCGTGACAACATGCGGTTCGGGCTGGAGCAACACGACACGGCCGAGGAAATCATCACCGAGCGAGTCAACGAGACCGCGGAACTGCTACAGATCGAAGAACTGCTGGACCGCCGACCGTCGGAACTGTCCGGCGGCCAGCAACAGCGGGTGGCCCTGGGCCGCGCAATCGTTCGCGACCCCGCGGTGTTCCTGATGGACGAGCCGCTGTCGAACTTAGACGCGAAGCTCCGCGTCCAGATGCGTGCCGAACTGAACAAACTCCACGAGGAGCTGTCGACGACGACCGTCTACGTCACCCACGACCAGGTGGAGGCGATGACGCTGGCCGACCAGATCGCGGTCATGGACAACGGCCAGATTCAGCAGGTCGGCGAACCGACCCACGTCTACTCGAACCCGCGAAACATGTTCGTCGCCGGCTTCCTCGGCTCGCCGAGCATGAACTTCCTCGAAGGGACGCTCGAAGAGTCCTCCGCCGGCAAGTTCGAACTGGACCTCGGCGGCGCGATCCACAACGTCCCGGACGAGTTCACCGACGCGCTTGAGCCGTATCTCGGCGACCGGGTGACGCTTGGTATCCGCCCGGAGAACATCGCGCTCAACCAGGACGGCGTCCCGGCGAACGTCCACCCGGCGACGGTAGAGGTCGTCGAACCGCAGGGCGAGAAGACCGTACTCGAACTCGAACTCGACACCGGCCAGAGCATCAAAGCCGCGGTCGACCCGGACACGACGGTCGAGATGGGAGATGCGGTGAACCTCCGGTTCGATAGGGACTCGCTCCAGTATTTCGACCCGGCCACGGGCGAGTCGCTGACGTACGATTCGAAGATCGAGCAGCAGGCAACGATCTGACGATGGTCACGGAGCTCACCGACAGAATGACACCCGCCACGCTGCTCACGTTCGGGACTGCATTCGGGCTGGCAGGCCTCGCGGTCTTCAATTACGCGACCGGCGTCTACGGCGGCGCAATCGTCAGCAGTATCGGGACAGTCATCGCTACACTGTTCGGTGTCCTCAGCCATTAGTACCGGGAGAGAGTTTTTCATGAACGTCTACATACTGCATGATATACCACCGAGCGCCATCGAGCAATCTCGCAAATCACTAGACTGCGTCGCCGGCCCTGAGAGCGGGGCCGATTCTATCGAGAGAGATGATACAAACTAACACATACATCAGTCGGAGGGCACACACACCCGCAGGGTTCGGGCCCGCTGTAACAGAACATGATACCTGATGAACGACGGAAGGAAATCGTTCGACAAGTAAACAAATCGGATCGGGTCACGGTCGAAGAACTCACCGAAGAGTTCGGTGTCTCCGAGGCGACGATCCGACGAGACCTCTCGTCACTCGCAGAGGACGGGCTCATCGAACGGTTTCACGGCGGTGCGCTCCCAGCGTCGAAGGAAGAGACTAACGGGTCCAGCCCGGCAGATAGCATCGACAACCCGAGCGGCAAGCGGGCGATTGCCGAGCGGGCCGTGGATGAGCTGAGCGACGGCGACGCCGTCTTCTTCGACACGGGGCCGACGGCCCGCGAAGTGGCGAAAGCCATTCCGGAGCAGTTGTCACTGCTCGCCGCGACAAACTCACCGGAAAGCGCGTTCGAACTCCGTGAGACCTGTGGCGAAGTCAAGGTCGTCGGCGACTCGCTGCGCCAGACCTCGGACGCGCTTGTGGGACCCAGCGCCGAGTCGTACCTCCGGAAGACGAACTTCGATATCGTGTTTCTCGAAACCGACGCGGTCCAGAGCGATGGTGGCCTCTCCGTCTCGAACGAAGACGAAGCGCGCATCAAGACACTGCTCTGTGAAGGCGGCCGGCACGTCATCCTGGTCGCCGACGGGAGCAAACTGGACAGCAGGAGCTTCCGCGAGTTCGCGACTATCGACGACATTGACATGTTCATCACGGACGTCTCGCTGAGCGACGAGATGCGGACGGTGTTCGAACAGGCGAACGTCACCGTGGTCGATAATCTGCTGGCAGTTCCGTAAGCCCGCAAGACACTGAAAACTCGCTTTCTACGCCGGTATTACGCGAACGCGACCGGGACGCTGCTGGCGTCGTCGTCGGCTTCGATCTTCTCCAGGGCGTCGTGGAGGTCGGACTGCTGGACCGTCGTCCGGCCGTCACGGATGGCGAACATCCCGGCCTCGGTCGCCAGCGATGCCAGTTCCGCGCCGGAGAGGCCGTCGGTCTCGGTGGCAAACGCGCCCAGGTCCACGCCGTCGTCGAGGTTCATCTCCTGCGTGTGGATTTCGAGGATGCGCTCGCGGCCCTCAACATCGGGGTTGGGGACTTCGATGAGGCGGTCGAAGCGGCCGGGGCGAAGGATGGCGCGGTCGAGCATGTCGAAGCGGTTCGTCGCGGCGATGATACGGATTTCCCCGCGCTCGTCGAACCCGTCCATCTCCGAGAGCAGTTGCATCATCGTCCGCTGGACCTCGGCGTCGCCGGAGGTCTTCGACTCCGTTCGCTTGGCCGCGATAGCGTCGATCTCGTCGATGAAGATAATAGCCGGTTCGCGCTCGGCAGCGAGCTCGAACAGATCCCGGACCAGTCGCGCCCCCTCGCCGATGAACTTCCGAACCAGTTCGGAGCCGGCCATCTTGATGAACGTCGCGTCGGTCTCGTTGGCGACGGCCTTGGCGAGCATCGTCTTGCCGGTGCCGGGCGGGCCGTGCAGCAGGACGCCGCTCGGCGGTTCGATACCGACCTCGCGGAACTGGTCGGCGTTGACGAGCGGCTCCTCGACGGCTTCCCGGACCTCGCGGATCTGCTCTTCGAGACCACCAATATCGTCGTAGGAGACGTCCGGCGAACCGTCGACCTGCATCGCCTGCGCACGGGCGTCGGTCTCGGGGTCGAGAATCTGCTTGACGCCGAAGGAGTCGTTGATTGCGACGCGGTCGCCGGCCTCCAGGCCATCACGGATGGACGGCGAGACTTCCGTCAGCACTTCCTGGTTGTTGCCGTGCTGTTTGACGACGACGCCGTCGTCGGTCAGCTCCTCGGCTGTCGCGATGTACAGCGAGGACGTCTTGAGCGTCTCGTTTTCCCGTTCAAGCTGGTCGACCTCGTCCGTGAGATCGTTCTGCCGGTCACGGGCGGCGTCCAGTTGCTCAGTCAGCTGTTCGTTGACCTGTACTATCTCTTTGAAATGTTCCCGGAGTGCCTCCAGACGCTCGTCAGGCGTCATATCGGGATCAAGTTCCAACCGTGGTCGTTCCGGAAGCGAGGGACTGCGCGACATTTGGATGGTCGGTACTATACGGTTGAGACACAAAGTGCCTTCGGGTCACAGGGGGTGAAACAGTTATCCGTGTCGAGACGGGGCTGTAGCGTTCGGTTAGACCGGTGGCTCGAACAGCCAGACAGGCTCCGGATAGCTACTGGCCGCCCTACAGCAGCTCGGCGAACTCGTCGAGGTACTCGCCGTACGTCGAGAGGGCGGACTCGACGGGGTCAGGACTGGCCATGTCGACGCCGGCGTCGCGAAGCAGTTCTAGCGGGTACTGCCGCGACCCGCTCCGGAGGAAGTCGATGTACCGCTGGGCGGCGGGTTCGCCCTCATCGAGGATGCCGTCGACGAGTGCGACGGCCGCCGAAATCCCGGTCGCGTACTGGTAGACGTAGAACGCCCGGTAGAAGTGCGGGATGCGCATCCACTCGCGGGCGATGCGGTCGTCGAGTACCGCCGGCTCGTAGTAGTCGCCTTTCAGGTCCCGATAGAGGTCGTCCAGTCGGTCGGGGGTCAGCGGCTCGCCGGCCTCGGACATCTCGTGAGTGCGGTGCTCGAACTCGGCGAACATCGTCTGCCGGTACAGCGTCGACCGGAACCGTTCGAGGTACTCGTTGAGGATGTGTCGGCGCAGGGTAGCGTCCTCGACGGTGTCCAGCAGGTGGTGAGTCAGTAGCGTCTCGTTGACGGTGCTCGCGACCTCGGCGACGAATATCTCGTAGCCGGAGTAGACGAAGGGCTGCTCCTCGCTGGTGTACTCAGAGTGCATCGAGTGGCCGAGTTCGTGGGCCAGCGTGTACATCGACTCCACGTCGTCCTGGTAGTTCATCAGGATGAACGGCTGGGAGTCGTAGGTGCCGCCGGAGTAGGCGCCGGACTGCTTGTGCTCGGTCTCGTACACGTCGACCCACCGCGAGTCCAGGCCCTCGGCGAGCCGGGACTGGTAGTCATCGCCCAGCGGCGCGACGGCCTCGGTGACGTACTCGCAGGCCTGTTCGTACTCGATTTCGGGGGATTCCTCCTGCACGAGCGGGACGTAGAGGTCCCACATCCGGAGTTCGTCGGCCCCGATTGACTGGCGTTTGAGGTCGGCATGGCGGTGAAGCGTATCGAGGTTGTCGTGGACGGTGTCGACGAGCGTGTCGTACACCTCGACGGGGACGTTCGGGCCGTCCAGCGCTGCCTCGCGGGCGGTGTCGTAGTCGCGGGCGTTCGCCATCTTCACGTCGGTTTTGACGGCGTTCTTGTAGGCCGTGCCGACGGCATTTCGGACGGTCTCCCACTCGTCGTAGAACGCCTCGTAGACGCGCTGGCGGAAGTCGCGGTCGGGGTGTTTCTGCAGCGTCGTGAAGTTGTTGAGCGTGATCGGCTGTTGCTCCCCGTCGGGGTCCTCGACGGTCGGGAACTCCATGTCGGCGTTGGCCAGCATGTTGTACACCTCGCCGGGCGCGCCGGTCACCTCGCCGAGTTCTGCGAGCAGGTTCTCGACTTCGGCCGAGCGGGTGTGGTCTTTCATCCGGAGCACGTCGTCGAAGTAGTGCTCGTACGGTTCCAGCCCCGGCTCCTCGTCGATCATCGCTTCGATGTCGTCGTAGTCCAGATCCTGCAGTTCCGGGTCGAGGAACGAGGCGGCCGAACTGGCCTCAGACGAGAGGGACTGCGAGCGAGCAGTCAGCGCCTGGTACGTGTCGTCGGTGGTGTCCTCGTCCTTTCGCATCCGGGCATAGGCGGCGACGTTCGACACCGTCCGCATCAGTTCCTCGTAGGTCTCTAGCGTCTCTAGCAGGGTGGCGGCGTCCTCGGTTGCCCGCCCCTCGTAGGCGGCCAGGTCCTCGATCAGTTCCTCCGCCTCCTCGTAGGCGGCTTCCCACTCCTCGTCGCTGGCGTAGAGGGAGTCGAGATCCCACTTGTACGCCTCGTCGATGTCGCTCCGTGCGGGTACCGAACTCATAGCCCGCTCTTGGGACGGGGGCGAAGTAAGCCTTCGTTTCACCGGCGTTCGAGTATCGTTGCCACGGCAGCGTTCCCGAACCCGCCGACGTTGCAGGCCAGGCCCACGTCGGCGTCAATCTGGCGCGGGCCGGCGGAATCAGTCATTTGCTCGTACAGTTCAACGGCCTGAGCGACACCGGAGGCCCCGATTGGATGGCCCTTCGACTTCAGCCCGCCCGAGGTGTTGACCGGCAAGCAGCCGTCGCGGGCGGTCGCTCCGTCCCTGGTGAGTTGCCAGGCCGTTCCCTGCTCGGCGATCCCCAGCGCCTCCAGTTGCAGGAACTCCAGAATGGTGAACATGTCGTGGAGTTCGACCACGTCGAGGTCTGCCGGACCGCAGTCGGCGGCGTCGTAGGCTCGCTCGGCTGCCGTTTCGACAGCGGCCATCGCTGTTAGGTCCGACCGCTCGTGGATCACCTGGCTCCCGGTTGCGCCCGCGACACCGGCGACGAGAGCGTAGTCGTCGGTCAGTGTCCGGGCGCGCTCCTCAGTCGCGAACAGCAGCGCCGCGCTCCCGTCGGAGATGGGACAGAAATCATACAACCGGAGCGGGTCGGCAATGACCGGCGACGAGAGGGCCTGGTCGACGGTTATCTCCGACTGGAAATGCGCGTTAGGGTTGTCAAGGCCGTTCCGGTGGTTCTTCACGGCGACGCGCGCCAGCGACTCGCGGGGCGCGTCGAACCGCTCAATGTAGTGCCTGGCGGTCAGACCCGCGAAAGAAGGGATTGTCACGCCGTGTTTGTACTCCGCTGGATGGGTAATCGCGGATACTACATCGGACGCAACCGGCGTCGAGAGGTGGGTCATCTTCTCGCCGCCGACCAGTAGCGACAGGTCGCTCTCGCCCGACGCGACCGAGCGCCAGGCGGCGGCGATGCCTGCCCCGCCGGCCGCCGAAGTCTGCTCGATACCCGTCGCGTAAGCCCGTCCGAGTCCGAGGTCGTCTTTCAGCGCGTTCACCAGCCCGCATTTGGACTCGTAGGCCCCGCCGGACTCAGAGAGGTAAAGGTGGTCGACGGCCCGCGGCGCGACACCCGCGTCGTCGAGGCAGTGCGCGCCCGCTGTGGCGAGCAATTCTCGGAGACGCGGCTTTCGGACGCCGAACTCCGTCATCGACGCGCCCACGACGGCGACAGTCATACCCGGGTGGTACCACCCCGTCAACCTATCTTTTTCTATCGGTTGACGACCCGCGCTCGCTAACCCACTGTGTTACGGTTCCAGCAGGACCTTCCCCCGCGTCCGGCGGTTCTCGACGTGTTCGTGGGCGGCGGCCGCGTCGTCCAGATCGAACACCCGGTCGACCTGAACAGACGCGTCGCCGGCCGATAGCGCCGACAGGACCGGGTCGAACGCGCCGAACACCCGCTGGCGGTCGTGGTCGGCGGCATGGCCGAGGTGATAGCCGACGACGCTGTGGTTCCCGAATATGAGTCTTGGCGTCGAGACACACGGGACCTCGCCGCTGGCGAGGCCGTACGTGACGACGCGGCCACCGGGTGCGAGGGCGTCAAGACTCGCCTCGAAAGCGTCGCCGCCAACGCCATCCAGTACCAGATCGACGCCCGCGCCGTCCGTGGCGGCGTCCACGGCGGCCGTCAGGTCCCGGTCGACGTAATCGATCGTCTCGTCAACGCCCAGTTCGCTGACGAACGCCCGTTTCTCGGCGGTTCTCGCCGCCCCGAGAACGCTCGCGTCCGTTTGTGTCGCGGCCAACTGGACCGCGGCGGAACCGACGCCGCCGGCCGCCGCGAGCACGAGGACGGTCTCGCTGCCGCCGAGCCCGCCCCACCCGAACAGCGTGTTGTGCGCGGTCAGCCACTGTATCGGGACGCCGGCGGCCTCGCGAAGCGAGAGTTCGTCGGGGACGCGCCGAACGCGTTCCTCGCTGGCGACGACCGACTCCGCGTACCCGCCCCGCAGGACGTACGCCATTAATCGGTCCCCCCGTTCGAGAGCGACCCCGTCGCCGGTGGCGTCGACGCGGCCAGCGACCTCGATACCAGGGATGTACGGCGGTGACGGCCCGCCAGGGTACGTGCCGCGGCGCTTGGCGATGTCGGCAAAGTTGACGCCGGCCACGGCCACGCGGATCCGAATCTCGCCGGATCCCGGGTCGGGCCGCGGCTGTGTCGTGGTGGCGAGGACGGACGAGTCACCGTGCTCCGCGACGTGGACGGCTCGCATAGGGCACCGATACACCGGACCCGGGAAAACCACTGTGGAACGGCGCTGCGCGCCAGAGAACTACAGCCCGTCAGTGATGTGACCGGCGACCCGCGCAGTCGTGCGGGCGTTCGCGCGTCGGTGATCGAAGACCGTCCGCGCGTCTGCGGCGGCATCCTCGTCCCGACTGAAGGCAACGTCCGGGTAACGAACGTCGCTCAGCACGAGCGGTTCGGGCGGGGCCGGCGGGACGCCGTCGGGGCCGCTGACGGGTTCCGGCGAGAGGACACGGTCAATCTTCGACAGCGGGGCGGAGCCGTCCGCGACAGCCGCCGCGAGCGCGACGAGCCGCCGGACCAACTGGCGGCAGAACCCGCCGGCCGTGAGCCGAACGACGAGGAACTGGCCGTCCCGCGTCCAGTCGATGTCCACCGTCCGCTCGGTTCCGGTGTCGTCCGACGTGAGGTTGTGGAAGTCGTGGGTCCCAGCGAGCGCGTCGACGGCATCGGCCCACCGCTCGTCGTCGACGGGTCGGTCTGCGTCCGTCGGCGCGTACAGGTAGTAGGTGTACGTGCGTTCGGCGGCGTCGTGGGTCGCGTGGAAGCCGTCGGGGACGTCGGTGCTGGCCCACACGCGAACGTCGTCGGGGAGCTCGCCGTTGAACGCCGTCGGCGAGAGCCACGCCGGCGCGTCGAAGGCGACGGTCTGTGCCCGCGCGGACACGCCGGCATCAGTCCGACCGGCAGCGGCGTAGCGCTCGGGCAAGCCGTCGCCGCGCTCGCAAACGCCGAGGCGGACGAGCGCTGAGCGAAGTCGCCCCTCAACGGTGTCGACATCGGGCTGGCGCTGGAACCCGTGATACGGTCGGCCGTCGTAGGCCACGCGATAGGCGCGCATACCGATGTAACGACTGCGAGCCACTTGTCTCGCCCGAATCTCAGTGGCTGGGAAGGATAGACGAACTTAGGCATGCTGAGAACAAAGGAGTGAGTATGTCCAACGCCGCCGCGGCGGATCACGAGTTCCCCCGCCCGCCCGAAACGTTCACCGACCACGACGGGCGGACGGTGACAATCGAGGCCTATGACGGCGACATCGACCCACTGGTGGAGATGTATGCTGATTTCGGGACCGACTCCCGGTCACAGGGCGTGCCACCACGGACTGAAGCAGACATCCGCGACTGGCTGCCAAATCTTGTCGAAGACGGCCTGAACGTCGTCGTCTGGCACGAGGGGCAAGCCGTCGGCCACGCCGTCCTCGTCCCGTACCAAGACACCTCGGAACTGGCGATTTTCGTCCATCCGGACTACCAGCACGCCGGCATCGGCTCACAACTCATCCGCGTGCTCCTTGGATACGGGCAGGAGAACGGGCTCGACCGCGTCTGGCTCTCCGTCTCGAACACGAACCACGTCGCCCGAGCGCTGTACGAATCGGTTGGCTTCGAAACAATCGCCAAAGAGCGCGTGGAGATGGAGATGGAGCGGGCACTCTGACCGGCCACCCTTGCGGACGGCCCACACAGCGATAAATAGCGGCCACGCGAAAGTTGTGTATGGACCTCGCCTCGCACCCGGAGACACTGACTTGCAAGGCGTGTGGCACGGTAATCGAGGACGCTGGCTACCTCCCGGCGACCGAGCGGAACGGGACGTACCACCCGCTGGTCGACGCGGCGGTCTGTGACGCCTGTGGCTTCAACGACATCGGAATGGCTGGCTGTGCGCCCGAACTCGACGACGTGGTTGATCCAGGACCGGACGATACGCTTCTGTACGTTCGCCTCACTGACAGTGGCATCGAGGTCGTCAGCGCGAAGGAGTGAAATGTCGAGTGTCTCGCACTGACCGCCCGCCTGCGGTACGGCCCGAATACGATGGCCGTCACTCGGTTTCGAGACTGACTTCTCTGTCGGTCTCACGGACCCCCTTCTCGGTCCCGCTGTTCGCCGAGAGCGATTCGGTCTCCAGCAGGCGGTCAAGTCGCCGCTCGAACTCGCTGTCGGTCAGTTCGCCGCGAGCGTAGCGCTCGCGGAGGTGGTCGACCGGGTCCACCGGCGACTCCGCTGGGGCAGTTACGGCGGTTTCGTCCGTCTCTGACTCGTTCTCCGGGGACTCAATCATCGGCAGTTCCGAACCCAACAGGGCGACGAGCGGGGCCAGAATGAACCAGCCGAGGATTATCGACACCGGTGCGATGACGTTGCCGAGGCCGGCCGCCCCGCCGAGCATGGCGACGCCCGTCGACAGTATCACGATGGCGGCGACGAGCTTCCACCTCGGGAGGGCGATGGAGGGGAGCTGCATGTCGGACAATCAACACGGCGGTCGCAAAAAGCTACTGTCGTCGGTCGGCCGCTCGGCCGCGCTATTCCGTGAAGTCCTCGAACGTCGGCCGTTCGTGGTCGCCGGGGAACTCCGAGAGCGGGACGCTGACCTGCTCGCCGTCGTCCATCTCCTTGAGCGTCACCTCGTCGTTTTCCAGGTCCTGCTCGCCGACGATGACGACCGTCTCGGCGTTGATGCCGTCGGCGTAGCCCATCTGCGCGCCGAAGGAGCGGTCGGCGACGTCGCTCTCGACGACGTGGCCGCGCTCGCGCAGGTCCCGGGCGATGCGGGCCGCCGTCGGCCGCGTGTCGCCGACCTGCAGGACGTAGTAGTCCGTCGACAGCTCCTCGGCGGGCCAGACGCCGGCCCGCTGGCAGAGCAACTGAAGGGTGGCGTGGCCGGGCGCGAACCCGACGGCCGGCGTCGACTGGCCGCCGAAGCCCTCGATGAGGTCGTCGTAGCGGCCGCCACCGAACACCGAGCGAGAGACCTCGCCCGTCGAATCGAAGCACTCGAAGACGACGCCGGTGTAGTAGTCCAGCCCGCGCGCGGTCGTCAACGAGACGGTGAGGTGCTCGCGGATGCCGAAGTCCTCGGCCGCGTCGAGCACTGCCTGAAGATTGTCGGTCGCCGCGCGGACATCCTCGGAGCCGGTGAGGTCCGCGAGCGCGTCGATTTCCTCGGCGTCGATCTGCAGCATCTCGTCGAACTTGTCGGCCTGCCCGTAGTTGAGCCCCGCTTCGACGAGTGCATCGAGGTAGTCGTCGTGGTCGACCTTCGCCCGCTTGTCGACCGCGCGTATCGCCTCGGGCACGTCCACGTCGGCCCCAAAGGACTCCAGCACGCCAGCGAGGATGTCCCGGTGGGAGACGCGGATCTCGAAGTCCTCGCCCGTTAGCCCGAGGTCGGTGAGCATGTCCACGGCGACGGCCAGAATCTCGGCGTCGGCCGTCGGCTCCGCCGACCCGAAGATGTCGACGTTAGTCTGGTAGAACTCCCGGAACCGGCCCTGCTGGGGCTCCTCGTAGCGCCAGAACGGCCGCGTCGACACCCACTTGATTGGCTTCGAGAGCTCCTGTTGCTTGGCGACGAACATCCGTGCGACGGTCGGCGTCAGCTCCGGCGTGAGCGCGACCTCGCGCCCGCCCTTGTCCTCGAAGCTGTACAGTTCCTCGACGATCTCCTCGCCGCTCTTGTCGACGTACATCTCGGTCGGCTCGAGAGCCGGCGTGCCGATCTCCCGGAAGCCGTAGCGCTGTGCGACGTCTTCCAGCGTGTCCATGGCCCACCGCCGAGCCTGCATCTCCTCGGGGTAGAAATCACGAAAGCCCTTGACGGAGTCGTACATGTCCGCGTCTACAGCGAGGGCGCGCTTGAACCTGTTCGTTCACGCCGGCCGTGACCCTCGAACACGCGCCAATACCTACCGGTAGAGACCCACTAAGACGCCGAAACACTGCTGGTTTCGCCGACAGTCTGTCCATAACAGGGATATCGACTACCACGCGCTGGCGGCGATAGCGATAGAGACCGGCTATACGGAGATGGTACGCGTTAGAGAGCCGACAACAAAGGGAGACTCTGACGGGCGTGTCTGTATGGGATGGGCAGTGAATCGGTGGACGCCGCGCGGGGTGAGACAGTGACGCAGCGATTCGAGACGGGGGTTCGAGCACTCGACCGGAAGCTCAACGGCGGCATTCCGACTGGAAGCCTCGTCACGCTGCTTGCCGAACCGGCGAGCCAGGCGGAGCTGTTTCTCTCCGAGTTCGTCGCCCGGCAGGAGACGGTGTATCTCTCCGGCGAACAGGCACCGACGACGGTCACGTCGGCACTGCGGTCCCAGCGGGGGACCTACGACGATCTCGCAGTCAGCCAACTAGATCGGGAGGCCCCGGTCAGCGATGCGCTCGCCCACGTCGAGGGGCTCACCGAAGAGTCGCTCCTCGTCGTCGACCCGGTCGAACCGCTTGAGCGCGCGGACACGGGAGAGTTTCGGGCCTTCCTCGAAACGCTGCAGGCCAGACTCGCACAGACTGACAGCGTCGCGGTCCTGTACGCGCTCAAACACAGCGCCACGCCGCCACAGCGCCACCGGACAGAGTACACGAGCGACATCGTGTTCGACCTCGAAACGAAGCGAAACGACGACGCTATCGAAAACAGGCTCTTCGTCCCGAAGTTCCGCGGGGGCCGGGCACTCACCGAACCGATATGCCTCGACCTCACCGATCGCATCAGCGTGGACACCAGCCGGGACATCGCCTAATCTGACGAACGCACGCGCAGGACTCGAACCGCCGACGGCTACCGCAGGCCCTGCACGCGGGACTGCGTGTGCTCGGGGAATACGTCGGCCACGGCACCCTCGCCGTAGCGCTCCCGCAGGAGCGCGCGGAGTTCGACCTCGTAGTCGGCCTTCGGAATCTCGGCGCTGGGACCGCTCTCGACGATGAGTCGGTCGGCGGCCATCGCGTCGATAGCGCCGCGGCCGATGCCAGCAAGCGGCGCGAGGGAGTCCACGCCGAAGCGGTCCTCGACGCTCTGTGCGAGCGGGCGGCCCACCGTCGGTACCCGGTCGTCACGCCGGGTGCCGTCAGCGACGGCGTCGAGTGTGTCGATACCGTCGGCGTCTGCGACCCAGTCAGCGCTGGCGACGGTTTCGACGGCGTGCTCGTGGACCTGCTGGATGCCGTTCCGCGGATAGCCGTCGTCGTACATCTGTTCGACGGCATCGTGGGCCACGTTCGGGTCCAGGTCGATCGTTACGTGGTCGAAGCCGACGGCCGACGCGCTCTCCCGAGCGGGGTCGGTGTCACAGACGCGAAAGGAGCCGCTGACGAGCGTCACGTCGTAAAAGGGGTCGAGCAAGAGCGCCGCCAGCGTCGAGTCCTTGCCCCCGCTGTACAACAGGGCACACTCCATCTACCGGCGCTTGATGTCGAAGCTCTTGGAGTCGGGCGTCAGCTCCGAGAGGAGCTCCTTCATCTGGTCCTCGTCGATCCGGCCCTGCACGCGGCCGCTCTGGGCCAGCGCGACGACCTGCTGTTCGATCTGCTCCCCGACCTGCGGTTTCGACATCTTGACCGTGTTGAGCCGCTTGCGTGCGCCGTCGGTGAGGTTCTGCTTGAGGACTGCCTGCTTCTGGGCGTCGGCCTGCTGCTTGGCCGCCTCCTGCGCCTCGCCCTCGTCGCCCTGCTGTTCCTTGAGCTGCTCCATCTTCTTTTTCCGGAGTTCTTCGAGCTCCTCCTCGCTGGGGTCGCCACTCATAGTTGTATGAAAGTACTGGAGTCGGTCGGAAAACGATTTCGGAGCAGGGGCTACGGACCGACTGAAAAACAGCGAGAAAAGCGTCAGTTACGCGTAGCGTTCGAGCTCCGGACGGTCGAGTTCCGTCAGGAGGTCGCCTGCGGTGTCGTCGAGGAGACTGCGGCCCTCGCCGGTGATGCGGCGGCCGTCGTTCTCGCTGGTCTCGACGTAGCCAGCGTCTTCGAGCTGCTGGAGCGCCGTCCGGATGATGTTGCCCGAGCCCTTGGTCTTCTGGTGGGGGCGGACGCGGTAGCGGGTCGTCCCCTGTTTCGAGGTGCCGTACTCGGAGCGAAGGGCGTTGACGCCGACGGGACCGTCGACGGCGACCTTTCGGAGCAGGCTGGCCGCGCGTCGCGCCCAGAAGTCTTCCTGCTCGGGTGGGAGTTCGCGGTCGACGCCGGTCTTGGTGTACTCGGCCCAGTCCGGCGCTTCGATGTCGTCTTCGTCTGCGAGCGTCTCCGTGAGTGCCTCGATGAGTTCCTCAGGGGGAACGTCGTAGAGTGTAGCCATTGCAGATTTCTTTCCGTCGCCGTCATTTAAACGCGTCGTTCGCAGTCGGCGGGCGTGAACCGTTCACTCGCCCGTAGGGCAGCGATGATGCCACCGACCTCCAGTTGTGAACGGTCGTCACTCTTCGGGCGATGCGGCCCGGTCGACGCCGAGCGCGGTAGCGACGCCACCACCGATTACCGTCGGCAACAGGTAGCTCCCGACGCGGTGGATCAACACCGCCGAGGTGGCGAGGGCGGCCGAAACCGTGGCTGTCGAGACCAGTAGCGTCACGAGAACCGTTTCGATAGCGCCGGACCCACCGGGGAGCGGCACGACGCTGGCGATGCTCGCGACGGGGACGACGAGCAGGACGACCTCGACCGGCACCGGCGTCCCCACGGCGTACAGCGACGTCCACAGCGACGCCGACAGGCAGGCCCAGCCGAACGCCGAGAGCCCGAAGGTCTGGAGGACTGTCCGCCGGTCCATCGCGATGCGTTCGATGGCGGAAAAGAACCCCTCGATTCGCTCCTCGATGTTGGCCGCGGATGGCGGTGACCACCGGGGCACGATATGCGACAGCGTAGCGAGGGTCGGTGCGACACCGCGAGTGATCGCCGCCTGAACACGGTACCGGTGTCGCCAGCCCAGGACAGCGGCAATGGGGATACCGACCGCGAGTACCGCGACAGCACCGGCGGCAAACGCCAGGTTCCGGGTCAACTGGACCGCACCGGCGGCGACAAACGTGAAGCCGACGATGGCGTACCCGACCGACGGCAGGAAATGGACCGTGTCGACGGTGGCGATAGCCGCCAGCCCGGTCTCGTACTCGGTGTCGGCGGCCGTCGATATCAGCAGCGCGCTCAGTGGCTCGCCACCGGCCTGACCGAAGGGCGTGACGTTGTTCGAGAACACGGCGGCGACGAACACGAGAACGGCAGTGTGTGGCGCCACCGGCGCTCCGAGCGCTTGCAGGACTGTCCACAGCGCCAGCCCCCACGAGACGAGCCAGAGCATGGCGATGCCTGCGACGGCGAGAAGCGCCCCCGGATCTGCCGTCGTGAGCGCGTCCAGCGTCTCGCCGATGCCGACGAGCCACACCAGCCCCGCGAGGACGGCGAGCGCCGCCGCGAACCCGGCGACCGTCGCCAACCGGTTCCCATCCATGTGGATGGGATTGTCAGTCTCCGGTTTCAACCCACCGACCCTGTCCCGCCAACCGATATCCGCGGGGGTTTTGCCCCGGGACACCGACGACCGGGTATGGACGAGCGGGCTGCACTCGCCGACCTCGCCGACCGGCTTCCCGACGCGGGCGACGACTGCGCCGTCGTGGACGGGCAGGTCATCACGACCGACATGCTCCACGAGCGGACGGACTTCCCGACGGGGACGACCCGCTACACAGCCGGCTGGCGGGCCGTCGCCGCCTCGCTGTCGGACGTGGCCGCCATGGGAGCCGACGCGAGCGCCGCGGTGGCTGCGTACGGCGCACCGTCGTTCGAAGCGGACGAACTCGCGGCGTTCGTCGACGGCGCACAGGACGTGTGTCACGCGGTCGGCGCGGAGTACGTCGGCGGTGACCTGGACAGCCACGACGAGTTCACCGTCGCGACGACAGCTATCGGGGCCACCGCGGACCCGGTCCGGCGTTCGGGCGCGACACCCGGCGACGCGGTCTGTGTCACCGGAACGCTGGGCCGGTCAGCCGCCGCCCTCGAACTGTTCGACCGGGGCGACACTGGCCGGGCGAACGAGCTGTTTCAGTTCGAACCCCGCGTGCGTGCAGGCGTCGCACTCCGAGCGCACGCGACGGCGATGATGGATTCGAGCGACGGCCTGGCCCGCTCGCTCTACCAGTTGGCCGAGGCCAGCGGTTGTGGGTTCGCTATCGAGGAACCGCTCCCGATAGACGCGCAAGTCGACGCGCTCACCGAGACGCCACAGGAACGACGGGAGCTGGGCGTGTTCTTCGGCGAGGACTTCGAGCTGGTCTGTACGCTGCCCGAGTCCGACGTGTCCGAGGCCAGACAGGCCGTGCCGTGCCCGCTCCACCGGATCGGAACGGTCACCGACGGCGGCGTCACGCTCGACGGCGAAGCGCTGCCGGACCGAGGCTACTCACACTGAGAACGGCCAGATCGCGACGCGAGCTAACGGTCAAATCGCACTTATCTCGAACGGAACCGGCGTGAAACAGGCCAGTCCCAGTATGAAGGTAAACAGGCCCAGGAGCATCCGCCGTCGGTCCAGCGTCGCGTCCACGGTCGGTCTGGCGGGACCAGCATACGCGAGCCCAGTAGCGAACAGGCCCCAAAACACCCACAGCCCCCAGACGCCGAAGCCGACCGGCGGCGGGTCGCGGGTGAAATACAGGTAGCCGGCGAGTGCGAACAGCGCGCCGGGAACGGCGGCGGCGACGGTTTCCTGGCGCTGTCCGACGATGGACCGCACGATGTGGCCGCCGTCGAGTTGCCCGACCGGGAGCAGGTTCAGGAACGTGAAGAACATCCCGGCCCAGCCGGCGAACACGATCGGGTGGACCGACTCGCCGGGACCGACCTCGGTCCCGAGTCCCAGCGTGTTCACCAGGGCCTCCAGCGCCTGGAACAGCAGCGGATAATTGAACGTGATGATGACGCCGGTGTCGCTGTTTGCCACGCGTTCTGGAACCGTAATCGGGTCTATCGAGAGGCCGATGACGGTGACGACGGTCGTCGCGACGAGGCCGGCGAGCGGGCCGGCGACGCCGATGTCGAACAGCGCCGTTCGGTCGGGGATGCGCCCGCGGATGTTGATGACCGCCCCCATCGTCCCGAGGTAAGAGGGGAACGGGATGAAATAGGGGAGCGTCACGTCGACGCCGTGGTAGCGGGCCGCGGCGTAGTGGCCCAGTTCGTGGATACCGAGCACGCCGAGCATCGCGACCACGAACGGCCAGGCCTCGAAAATCCGAAGCGGTGCCTCGGCGACCGGAATGTAGTACCAGGCGCTCGCCCCGACGTAGAGGGTAGAAGCGATGGTCGCGAGCAGGAGCCCGATGTTGAGCCACGGGATGCCGCCGGCGCCCGTGTCGGCGGGCTCCGCCACCAGCGCGTACTGGTTCGGGCGCGGCTTCAACGCATCACCGGAGGCAGTAATCGAATCATCGACCGCTGGACCACCGACAACAGTAGTTCCACCGTTGCTCGTCGCGGTAGTCGCATCGGTCGATTCGGGGTCGAGTTCTTCCAACCGAACGTCGTAGCCCCGCTGTCGGAACACCGGCCTGAGTTGCTCAGCGACTGCGTCCGGAGGCACCAGCGGGTCGCCGATGTACTTGACAGTTCCGCCCGTCCGCCGCACTGACGAGACGGAGAACACGCCGGCCAGTCGGTCAGGCGACGGCGGATCGGCGGCGGAACCACTCATCGACTATGCGTAAATGGTGCGGGCACAAATACTCCGCGAACGATCACACAGCTGGCAGGTGAAACCGTCCGAGAAATGTACGCGGGGACCAGTCGCCTACGCCGGCTCGATACGCCAGGTGGTCGCGCTCGTGTACGACCACTTCTCGACATTGATCTCGGATGCGCTGTCCTTGAGCTTGACCATCAGGGCACCGATCTCCTTGGGAGAGAGACCGACTTCGTCAGCGATGAACTTGCTCTTGAAATACATCTCGCCGTCACTTGCCTTCTCTGCGAGGAACGACTTCAGTCGCTCTTCTTTGGAGGGCTCTTCCTCGCCGGAGGGCGTTGCAGTAGCGCTCATCTTTGTCACCTCACTTCTCCGTAACCCCGCCGGGAGTATATAAAGGAAGGAACCTTCAGGTCACTTCGGTCACTTTCAGGACAAATCGAGCTAAAACGCATTTTTTACGACGGTTTCAGATTCTTTTAGACGTTTTACAAAGCTTTCTCAGCCCATAGATTGCTTCTCGTGTCGGCGTGTTTTGAACGGTCTGTAAAAGAGGAATATCACCTTCTGGGGCACCAGTAAACGGCATATTTCGCCGATAGAGTGGCAGAACCGTCAGACGCGTGTCAGCGCGTCAGGCACGCGTCACACGGTTGTCTGCTCCGAGCCCAGTCGACAGCAATCGCTGTGGGGACCAGAAAGGACGACCTAGAGAGACGGCGACCAGTGGCCTTGACAACCCTTAAGAGTGCATCGCGGTTACGGCGGGCTAATGAAAGTCGTCGTCTCCATTGGCGGAAGCGTACTGGCCCCGGACCTCGACGCGGACCGGGTCGCCGCCTACGCCGATGCCATCCAGTCGCTCGATGCACAGGGGCACACGCTCGGAACCGTCGTCGGCGGCGGACCGACCGCCCGCGACTACATCGGCAGCGCTCGTGACCTCGGCGCGAACGAGATCGAACTCGACCAGCTCGGCATCGCCGTCACGCGGTTGAACGGCCGGCTGCTCATCGCCGCCCTGGACGACCGCGCGGCACCGACGCCTGCTGAGAGCTACGACGAGGGCCGGGAAGCCATCCGTCGCGGGGACATCCCCGTCCTCGGCGGCATCGTCGCGGCACAGACCACCGACGCCGTGGCGGCCGCCTTCGCGGAGTACGTGGGCGCGGACCTACTCGTGTACGCGACGTCGGTCCCAGGCGTCTACGACGCCGACCCGAACGAGGACGACGACGCGACGCAGTTCGACGAACTCGGCGCGGACGAACTCGTCGACGTGATCGCCGACATCGAGATGGACGCCGGCAGCAGCGCTCCCGTAGATCTGCTCGCCGCGAAGATCATCCAGCGGTCCGGCATCCGGACAATAGTGCTCGACGGTACCGACCCCGAACGCGTCGTGCGCGCGGTCGAGGACGGCGAGTTCGAAGGGTCCGAGATCCTCCCGGAGGCATAGATGGCGGAAGACCCCTACGAGGTCGGCCGCGGCGGTGGCCGTGCCTTCTGGGCCGACTCCGTCGCCGACGCTATCGAGGCGCGCGACCCCGACGAGCCGATAGTCATCAAAGGCGGCGTCTCCCCCTCGGGCGTCCCCCACATCGGCCACTTCAACGAGATTATGCGGGGCTACTACGTCGCCGAGGCCCTGCGGGACCGCGGCCGCGAGGTCCGGCAGGTGTTCACCGCAGACGACAAGGACCGACTCCGGGCGGTGCCCCGCCAGCTCGCCGACCTCGACTGGAACGTCGTCGGCCTCGGCGAGGTCGACGCCGGCGCGCTCGGGCGGAACCTCGGGAAACCGTACACCGATATCCCGGACCCATTCGGCTGCTGTGACTCCTACGGCGCCCACTTCACGACGCTCCTGCGAAAAAGCGCCGAGCTGGTCGGGGTGGACGTGGAGTTCGTCTCGAACACCGAGCTGTACGCCGACGGCGAGTTCGAGCCCGTGACGCGGCGCGTGCTGGAACGCGCCGATCGGGCCCGCGACGTACTCGCAGAGTACCAGAACAAGGTCGACGACGACTACGTCCCGTTCCTGCCCCAGTGTGCCGACTGCGGGAAGATAACCGAGGGCGTCACGGCGGTCGACCTCGACGCCGGAGAAGTCGAATACGTCTGTGAGGACGTCGAGGCCGGCGATCAGACCATCGAGGGCTGTGGCCACGAGGGGACGGCGACGCTCCGGGACGGAAAGCTCCCGTGGCGCTTCGAGTGGCCCGCCCAGTGGGAGATTCTGGGCGTCGACTTCGAGCCCTTCGGCAAGGACCACGCCGAGGGCTCCTGGCCCTCCGGCGAAGACGTCGCCGAGAACGTGCTGGACATCCAGCCGCCGGTCCCGATGGTGTACGAGTGGTTCACGCTCGACGGCGAACCGCTCTCCTCCTCCTCGGGCAACGTCATCACCGTCGACGAGGTGCTCGATATCCTCGAACCGGAGGTGTTCAAGTACTTCTTCGTGAAGGACCCCCGGAAACAGCGGGACTTCTCCGTCGAGAACGTCGACCAGCTCGTCGACGAGTTCGACCGGTTCGAGCGGCGGTACTTCGGAGAGGCCGAGGCCAGCGAGGACGACGCGGAACTCGCCGAGCGAGCCTATCCGATGGTCGTGGACGAACCGCGTGAACAGCGGGTTCGAATCCCCTACACGTTCGCCGCCGTGCTCGGGATGACCGACGACCCGGCGCTTCGGGAACAGATCGCCCGGAAGGAGGGCCACATCCCGGATGACGCACCAGAGTGGGCCGTCGAACAGGCGCTCGCCCGCGTCGAGCGCGCCCAGGAGTGGGCCAGCCGCACTGACAACGAGTTCAACTACGAACTCAAGCGAACCGAGATTCCGGACGTGTCCTTCGACGACGAGACGGCGGCCGCGCTGGACGAACTGGCCGATTTCATCGCCGAGGGCCACGACGGCGAGGCGATTCAATCCGAGATCTACGAGACGGCGAAGCGAAACGACATCGATATCGGCGAGTTCTTTTCAGCCGGCTACCAGCTCCTGTTCGACGACACCGAAGGCCCGCAGCTCGGGACGTTCATCGCGAAACTGGACCAGGAGTTCGTTGTGGAGCGGCTCCGCCGGAACGAGTAGTCCCGGGGTAGGCGGGTCCTACCCACCCGTAACAGCCTATTGAAACGGCGACTTCAGGGCGACTGTTCCTGCGTGTCTACCCGTTCGAACATCGGTCCGAGACGCTCGTCGTAGCAGTCCTGACAGACGTACGCGTCGATGACGCCAGTCTCGCTGTGAGTGTGAATCATCGCGTGGACGGTAGCGTCGAACGGGACCGTCTCGCCACAGATACCGCAAGTTTCTGGCATTGTCCGGCACCTGTTTGGGATACGTTCGCACGATACATAGAACGCGTGGTTCGTACACTCTCTCAAGTCAACGGGGCGTCACCAGCACGGGGACGTCGGCGGTTCGGAGAAGTTGCGACGTGACGCTACCGAGCAGCTGGCGCTTCAGGTTCGAACGGCCGTGAGACGCGATAACGACGAGGTCGATGTCCCGGTCGGAAACGTACTCACGGATACCGGTGGCGACACCGTCGAGCGAGGTCGTCCGTTCGACGGCGGTTTCAACCGATACGTCCGGGGCCGTTCTTTTGAGTTCGTCAGCGGTTGCTGCGACGGCGTCACGCCCGTTCTCTTCCAGTCGTTCGATGAACGTCTCGTTTAGCCCGCCGGCGTTGAACGCCCCGCCGGCGGCCTGGATATCGACGACGTTGAGGACGTGTACTGTCGCGTCGTAACAGTCTGCAACCGCCGCACCGTGTCGTGTCGCCGTTTCGGCGTTCGCGCTGCCGTCAGTCGTGACGAGTATCCGCGAGTAATCGAATCCGGTAGTTCCCGTCTCTTCCGCCCCCGAAACGACGAGCACAGGCAACGCAGTTCGGTGCAGGACCTGTTCAGTAACCCCGCCGAGGAGGCGCTTCCCGAGGCCGGTCATTCCCTGTCGACCGAGGACGATGAGTCCTGCGTCGGTTTCGCGGGCGTACTCGTCGATCTGCACGCTCGGTTTCCCCGCCAGAAGTTCCGTCGTGACAGGGTGGCCGATATCGGCGGCGAGCGATTCGATGTCCGCGAGGACGGACTCGCCGTGTTCGCGGAGATGTCCGCTTTCGCGGTCCGTTCGCGTGAGCCTACGTGCTCGCTGGTCGACGACGTGAATCGCCTCGGCCGTTGCATCAAAGTCCCTGGCCAGTGCGAGGCCGCGCCGCGCGGCTGCCGTGGATTCGTCGCTCCCGTCGACGGGAATGAGAATGTGGTCGTACATTGTGTGGTCGTTTGCGGCGCGGTCACTTCACCGTTGGCCGCTGGGCGGCGACGGTGTGTCCCAAACCAAACCCTCTTGCTTGGCTAAACCTAGTTTCGGGTAAATGGTGAGTACGCTGACGTGGGTCCTTGCGGGCCTTGTCGCTTACACCCTCCTCGCGATGGCGCTACGGACCCGCGGCGTTGTCCCCGATTATATCCGTTTTAGCGGCCCGATTACGACGATCCACACGCAGAAGGGCAAGGCCGTGCTCGACTGGCTAGCACGGCCAAAGCGGTTCTGGCGGGCCTGGGGAAACCTCGGCGTCGGGTTCGGACTCGTGGTGATGGTCGGCTCCTTCCTCCTCGTCGCGCTCGGGGCCTACCAAGCACTCGTCAACCCACAGCCCTCCGCACTGAACGAACCGCGGAACGCGCTGGCGATCCCCGGCGTTAACGACTTCCTCCCGCTGTCGGTCGCACCCGAAATCGTGCTCGGGTTGTTGCTCGGCCTCGTCGTCCACGAGGGCGGCCACGGGCTCTTCTGTCGCGTCGAGGACATCGACATCGAGTCGATGGGGCTGGCCTTGCTGGCGATCATCCCCATCGGCGCGTTCGTCGAACCCGACGAAAACGAACTCCTGCGCTCTGATCGCGGCGCACAGGCCCGAATGTACACGGCCGGCGTGACCAACAACTTCGCGCTCGCGATCATCACGCTCCTGTTGCTGTTCGGGCCGGTCGCCGGCGCTATCGCCGTCGTCGACGGCGTGCCAGTCGGGAGCCCGATCAACGGAACCCCCGCCGCTGATGCGGGTATCGAGTCAGGCGATGTTATTACGGCGGTCAACGGCCAGTCGGTCGAGAACCAGCAGGAACTCGAATCGGTGCTCGCCGAAAGCGACGCACAGACTGTCGAAGTGGCCCGTAAGGATGCCGAAACAGTCACCGTCGAGCGGTCCGTCGTCGTCTCGGCGGCCCTCCAAAGCGCGCCGCTTGGAACCGGTGAGACGATTGTCTCTGTCAACGGGACTGCCGTGGCTACCAGCAGTGAGTTCGAACAGGCGGCTCGAAACCATCCCGTTGCGACAGTCGAAACTGAGTCCGGGGAGACGGTCACGACCCCGCTCGGCGCATACGTCCTGGTCGCCGAGGACGGCCCGCTCGCCGGGGAAGGGGCACCGAGCGGCGAAGGCATGATAATCACCGAGGTCAACGGGGAGCGAACGCACAGCGGGACGGCGCTGATGCAGGCGCTTGAGGGCGGCGAACCCGGTGACCGGGTGTCGATCACCGGCTATGTCGACGGTGCACGCGAAACCTACGAGGTGACGATGGCCGAGAGCGAGCAGGTCGACAACGGAATCATCGGCGTCAGCATCCAGCAGGGTATCAGCGGCATCCAGGTCAGCGACTTCGGTATCGACGCCTACCCCGCGGCTGCGTTCCTCGAATTCATCGGCGGGTCCCCGGACGAACCCACGTCAGTCTCCGAGTTCTCGTTCGCCCAGCGGATTTTTAGCACCCTCTTGCTCCCCTTCATCGGCGTCGCCGGCGGGTTCGGCTACAACTTCGCCGGCTTCACCGGCATCGCGACGAACTTCTACACCGTCCAGGGCCCGCTCGGGGCGCTCGGAACGACGCCGGTGTTCCTGCTCGCGAACGTCCTGTTCTGGGCCGGCTGGATCAACCTCGTCATTGGCCAGTTCAACCTCATCCCGACGTTCCCGCTCGACGGCGGCCACATCCTCCGGGCCGCGACCGAGTCGTTCGTTTCGCGGCTCCCCGTCTCGGACGGGCGGCGGGTGACGACGGCCGTCTCAATCGCGATTACGGTGTCAATGATCAGCGGCCTCCTGTTGATGGTGTTCGGGCCGCGGCTGCTGACCTGATACGGATTGCTGTCCCTGTTTCTCTCGGCGACCGCCCGACTAGCGGCGGTCGATGTGAATATGACGTACAGGAGTCCGTCTAACATGGTCGGGGTTTCGTTACCCATTTACTCCCCGCCGCGAAAGCCGAGCGTATGTTCCTGCAGCTCCGTGCGGAGGTCGAGGACGCCCTCGCCGACGCACTCACAGCCCTCGACCTGCCGGCCGAGGACCTCGGTATCGAGGAGCCGCCGGATGACGTCGACGCCGTGTTAGCGTCGAGCGTCGCCTTCCGGCTGGCCGGCGAGGTCGGTACCGCGCCGCCGAACGTCGCCGGTGACATCGCCGAGGCGATCCACGCCGACGACCTCACCTACGTCAGCGACGTGACGACACAGGGGCCGTACGTCAACTTCCTCCCGAGCGAGGCGTACTTCGCCGAGACGCTCGAGTCCGTCACAGACGGCTCGTTCGGGCGGCTCCCCGACCGCGACACCAGCGTCGTTGTCGAGCACACCTCCGCGAACCCGACCGGCCCGGTCCACGTCGGACGAGCGCGCAACCCTATCATCGGCGACGCCGTCGCCCGCGTGCTCGATTACGCCGGCTACGACGTCGACCGCCACTACTACGTCAACGACGCGGGCCGCCAGATCGCCGTGTTCACCTGGGCCTACGAGACCTTCGACGAGGATGACCTGCCCGAACCCGAACGGGAGTCCCCGGAGTACGAGATGGTCCGGTACTACCGCAAGGGCAACACCGTCCTCGAAGAGGGCGACCCGGAGGAGGTCGAGGCGGCGGAGGCCGAGGTCCAGTCGATTCTGCAGGGCCTCGAAGACGGCGACGAGGAGACCTACGAGCGCGTCGCCGAAGTCGTCGACACCGTGCTGGGCGGGATGCAGAGCACGCTCGGCCGCCTCCCGGCCGAGTTCGACGAGTTCGTCAAGGAGACGCGGTTCATGCGCAACGGCGACACGGACGATCTGGTCGACCGACTGAAGGACCTCGACTGCGCCGTCTACGAGGAGGACGCCTGGCAGCTCGACCTGCCCGACTTCGAAAAGAACCTCGTGTTCCTGCGCTCCGACGGGACCTCGCTGTACACCACACGGGATCTGGCCCACCACGAGTGGAAGTTCGACACCTACGACCGCGCCGTCACGGTGCTGGGCGAAGACCACAAGCTGCAGGCCGACCAGCTCTCGGCGGCGCTGGAACTGCTCGACAACGACACCGACCAGCTCCGGCAGGTGTTTTACTCCTGGGTGAACCTCCCCGAAGGCGGGATGAGCACGCGCGAAGGGACCGGTATCGACCTCGACGACCTGCTGGATGAAGCTATCGACCGCGCGCGCGAAGAGGTCGAGTCCCGACTGGACGACCGGACCCGCGGCGACCTCGACGAGGACGACATCGACCGCATCGCCCGACAGGTCGGTATCGGCGCGGTGCGCTACGACATCGTCTCGAAGCAGCCGACGAAGGGCATCACCTTCGAGTGGGACCGCGCGCTGGACTTCGAGGCCCAGTCCGCCCCCTACGTCCAGTACGTCCACGCGCGCTGCTGTGGCATCCTGGGCGACGTGGAGACCGACATCCCAGCCGAACCCGACCTCGACCCGTTGTCGGAACCGGAAGAGCGGGACCTGCTCCGCGAACTGGCCCGGTTCCCCGCCGTCATCGAGGCGGCCGCGGACGACCTGACGCCTCACACCGTCGCCACCTACACCCGCGACCTCGCCGAGACGTTCAACGCCTTCTACCGGGAGTGTCCGGTTCTCGACGCCGACGACGAGACCCGCGCCGCACGGCTGGCCCTCGTCGACGGGACTCGGACCACGATTGCGAACGCCCTCGACGCGCTGGGCGTCGAAGCGCCGACCTCGATGTAGGAGCGGTCCGCGTCTGGAAGCCGGTTAGAGGGGCGATTGCCGCGAAAAATCCGTCGAGCCGGCCTATTTCTGCAGGAACGCGTCGACTTCCGCTGCGATCAAGTCGGGTGCCTCGGCGGGGCCGCTGTGGCTGACGGCATCAAACTCGACGAATCGGCTGTGGGGGAGTGCGTCGTGAACGTCCCGGGCACTCTGCCGGAGGAAGTCCGGCCCGCCGGTGCCAGACAGAACGAGAGTCGGTGCGTCGACATCCAGACGGTCGGGGAGCCGGTACTGTTCGACGGATCGGTTCATCCGGACGACCTCCTCGGCGAGGTCCACGCAGTCGGGCCAGACGGGCCACTCCGCCAGCCAGGCGTCGAGGTCGTCGATACCGTCGGGGTGGAGGACCTGTTCGACGTAGCGTTTCACCGCTTCCTCGCGCTCCCCGTCCCGTATGACGACGCCATGCGGTCGGCGAGGTCAGCGTCCCCCCGATACTCGGCGGGAAGCACCGCCGGTTCGTACGCGATGACCGCCTCGACCGGTGTATCCGTCGCAGCCTCGATGGCGGTGAGCGCGCCGTACGAGTGCCCGACTAGGATCGGGTCGCCGTCGACAGCGTCGGCAAGCGCCCGGACATATCGGACCTCACGATCCAGCACCTCGTCGGCGTTTGTTTCCGCCGGGGGGTCGAGACGGGTCCCGAACCCCGGGCGCTGCGGGACGACAGCGCCGTATTCCTCGAACTGTGCGATGACTGGGTTCCAGTACTCCGTGGGAGCCATCCCGCCGTGCAGGAGGAGGAGTGGCTGGCCGTCGCCGTAGCGCTCGAACTCGAATTCAATCTCATCTACGGACTGTGTCGGCTGCATACAACAGTACGGTCGAGCGCAGTCGGGCTAAGCCGTTCTCTCAGTGGTTGGGCCGTTTAAGTGAGGGGCGAAACGAGGACGGCAGCCACGCCGACGCTCTGTTTCGACAGGCGCTTCAGCGTCGGCAGAGAGCGATGCCGTATGGGGCTCGTCGCAGAATTTCAGATCGGCTGTGAAGCGCTGCCGCTCGTGTCGGTCGCGGATGCGGTCCCCGAAGCGTCGATTACCCTCTCCCTGCAGTACAACCATGGCCGCCGCCCGCGGTTCCTCGCTACCGTGACGGGCGGGTCCGAGCAGGCCATCGAGCGGGCATTCACTGATGCCTACGACATACAGGAGTGGACGCGAATCGGGACGGCCGGCGACTCCCGACGGTATCAGGCAGTGCCGGCGCTGAGCTTCGAGGAGCAACTCGGTGGCCAAATCGACGACCTCGACGGGCTCGAAGCACTCGCCGCGGCAGACGCCATCATCGAACGGATAACCGTGACCACAGACGGGTGGGAGCAAATGGGCTGGTTCGCCGATCGAGCGGCGTTCACCGAGTTTTCCTCGTTCTGGCAGCGGAACGCGGAGTTCAGACTGGAGCGGCTGACTCGGGATGCGGAGCCGAAGTCGCCCGGTAACGGACTCACTGACAGACAACTGGAAGCGCTGCGGACGGCGTACGAGTTGGGGTATTTCGAGATTCCGCGACGCACATCGCTGGACGCCGTGGCGCAAGAACTGGACATCTCTGCGTCGTCGCTCTCCGAGCGACTGCGCCGGGCACAGACCCAGCTCATTCAGGAAACGGTCGCGACCCTGTGGCCGCCGCTCCCGGAATGAGTTGGCACGATGAGACCGAGACAGTGTGACCGAGCGAACCGGCGACGGGAGTGAAAATCAGTTAAACAGACCGAAGACACCGCCGGAGTCCTCGTCGTCGTCGACATCGGAGGTGCCCTCGGTCTCGTCGAGGAACCACTCGTCGTCGAGTATCGTCTCGATATCCGCTTCGGGGCTTTCGCCGTGGAAGAACACGCCTTCCAGCGCCTCGGATAGTCGCTGATAGGCGTCAGCAGCCGTACTCTGGGGGGCGTTGAGCACGAGCGGCTCCTCGGTCGTCGCCTGCGGGTCGTCCGGGATGACCGCGAGCAGCGGGAACTCCATCTGCTCTGCGATGGACGCGACATCCGTGTGGCGGGTCGCACGGTTGATGATCGCGCCGAGAACGGCCCCGTCGATTCGGTCCGCTAGCTGGGCTGTTTTGACTGTATCGCCCACCGCAACGTCATCGGGGGTCGTGACGAGGACGATGCCGTCGGCCAGCCCCAGCGGCACGGCGACCTCGTGGCTCAGTCCAGCCCCGGTGTCGATCAGCACCACGTCGTAGGCGTTTCGGAGCGTCTTGATGACTTTCCTGAGCTTTGCGGGGTCAGCGTCGGCGAACGCCTCCAGCGACTGTTCCCCCGGGATCACCGTGAGGCCGCCCGGCGCGTCAGTCAGGGCCTCACTCACGGCAGCCTCGCCAGCCAGAATCTCGTGGAGGCTCTTTTCGGGCTCCACAGAGAGCATCGAACCGAGGTTCGCCATGCCCAGATCTGCGTCGACGACGGCGACGTCGTAGTCCATCTCCTGAAGGACGGCCCCGAGGTTTACCGCGGTCGTCGTCTTTCCGACGCCGCCTTTGCCGCCCGCAATCGTACACACATACCCCGCCATAGTCTGATTGCTTGGGTACAATGCAGGCAGTCATATAAATGCGACTGTCATTTGTCAGACCGCGAAGGGCCAGGCTACGCCCAGAATAGTCAGTTCCACGGCCAATCAAATCGAGCGCTTGTCACACCAGCCGGATCGATGTCACGCTTTCGCAGTTCCGGCACGAGGACCGCTCACTTCGTTCGCGCCCCTCGCTGCTCGCGGGTCGTCCCTCCCCGCTCGCTCATCGGAAGGTCGCGCTTCGCGCGCCCTTCGCTTCTCGCGGCTTCGCCGCTCGATTGATCCGAAACCCTTCGTTTCACTCAGGCTTTCGCTGCTCGCGGCTCATTTCATTCGCCGCTCACTCCTCCTGCGATTCTCGCTCCGCTCGAATCGCACGGCTGTCAACAGGTTCTTACGCCACCTCGGCCAACATAGAGTAATGAGCGAGCAGCAGGAACAGGAACAATCTGACAAGCAGAAATACGAGTTCCGGAAGGTCATAGAGGAACTCAAGGGGTACCAGGGCTCGGGAACCCAACTCGTCTCTATCTACGTCCCCGAGGACAAGCTGATCAGCGACGTCGTCGCCCACGTCACCCAGGAGCACTCCGAAGCTTCGAACATCAAATCGAAGGACACCCGGACGGCAGTGCAGGACGCGCTCACTTCGATCAAGGACCGACTCCGATACTACGACGTGCGACCACCCGAAAACGGACTTGTCGTGTTCTCAGGAGCGTTCGACACTGGGGGCGGCCGGACCGATATGGTGACCAAAGTACTCGAATCCCCGCCGGACCCCATCGAGTCGTTCCGCTATCACTGTGACTCGGAGTTCCTCACCGAACCGCTGGAGCACATGCTGGCCGACAAAGGGCTGTTCGGCCTCATCGTGCTCGACCGGCGCGAGGCCAACGTCGGCTGGCTGAAGGGCAAACGGGTCGAACCCGTCAAGTCCGCCTCCTCGCTGGTCCCGGGTAAGCAGCGAAAAGGTGGGCAGTCCGCCCAGCGTTTCGCCCGCCTCCGACTGGAAGCCATCGACAACTTCTATCAGGAGGTCGCCGGGATGGCGAACGACCTGTTCGTCGCCGACAGGCACGAGATAGACGGGATTCTCGTCGGCGGGCCCTCACCGACGAAAGACGAGTTCCTCGACGGCGACTACCTCCACCACGAACTGCAGGACATGGTGCTCGGGAAGTTCGACGTGGCCTACACGGACGAGTCAGGGCTGTACGATCTCGTTGACGCGGCCGACGAGGTGCTGGCCGAACACGAGATGCTCCGGGACAAGGAGCTCATGGAGGACTTCTTCAAGCAGCTCCACAACGGGGACAAGGCCACCTACGGGTTCGACCAGACGCGCCAAAACCTCAACATGGGCGCGGTCGAACAGCTGCTCATCTCCGAGGACCTCCGGAAAGACGTGGTCGCCTACACCTGCGAGAACGGCCACGACGAGTACGAACTCATCAACAGCAACGCCGGGACAGACGACCACGAGTGTTCCCGCTGTGGGGCCACCGTCGACGCCGAGGACGGCGAGCGCGAAGACGCCATCGACCACCTGATGGAACTGGCCGACCAGCGCGGCACCGAGACGGTGTTCATTTCGACGGACTTCGAGAAGGGCGAACAGCTGCTGACCGCTTTCGGCGGCGTCGCCGGCCTGCTGCGCTACTCGACAGGCGTCTAACGGCCGCCGGTCGTTTTCTTATCTCTGTTTCCGTCTTTGACGGAGGGAGCGTCACGGCCAGTGCCGCCGAAACGAGCTACGGGAGACCCGTCTATCGCGGCTCGGGGAACGGCCGGCCTGCCCACTCACAACAGTTGTTCGAGCTGCCGACGGCGACGACCGAGGTCGACGTGGGCCGCCTCCCCGTAGCTGGCGTCAAGACGGTCCAGTACCAGTAGCGGGTCGACGCCCTCGCGCTCGATTCGCTCCAGCAGCGCGGTGATCTCCGCCCGGTGCATCGCGAGCGAATCGAGTAGCCCGACGAGCAACACCAGCGGGACCGCTGCGTCGTCGTCGGGAATCGCATCGTCGAGATCCGTGAAGTCCGGAACAGCCGAGGGAGGTTCCGCTTCCGGTTGAAGAGCTAAACACGACTGACAGACGCTGGCCCCCGGCTCGTTCCCGGGGAGAAACTGCCGGAGGTCGGCCGGGACTGGGAACGAAACGAGGTCGCCGCCGCAGTCGGGACAGGACATACTCAACCACGAGCGGGAAAGCGCAAAAACGATACCGGTCAGGACGGGTCCCCTGTTCAGTCGTCAGCAGTGACCGCTTCGGGCTCTTCTTCCGCTTCCTCTTCGGCCGCGAGCGCGTCTTCCTCTTCTTCCTTCTTGGCTTTGATCTTCTTCATGCGGAAGATCTCTTCGCGCTCCTGCTCTTCGAGTTTCTGCTCGATGTACTCCTGGTTGTCGTAGAGGTCGGGCAGGAGTTTGAATTCGAGGGCGTTGACACGCCGTTTCGTCGTCTCGATCTCTTCGAGCATCTTCTTCATCGCCGTCTCGACCTCGGCGGCGAGGATGATGTTCTCGAGCAGTTCCTCGTAGGCCTCGGCGGCCTCGTCGATGCGGGCCGAGGTTCCCATGACGCCGTAGCCGCGTTCGTCCAGGGACTTTCGGACCTTGCTGGACTCGATCTGCGGGACGACGACGCCCATGATGTTCTTGGACTGGGTCGTCAGTTCCGGGTGCTCTTTCAGTGCTGCGGCGGCTCCACGGACGGCCACGTCACCCTCCATCGCCCGGGCCATGTTGATCGCGCGCTGGGCCCGCTCGTAGGAACCGTCGAGGTCTTCACGGACGTCCTGGGCCTGGTCCAGAATGTCCATGAACTCCATGATGAGGCCGTCACGCTTCTTCTCCAGCGTGTCGTGCCCACGCTCGGACAGCTCGATGCGGTCCTCGATCTGCATCAGATTCTTGCGCGTGGGTTTGACGTCCTTAGCCATTACGGGTCCTTTTTCGACGTAGGCAGTTAACGGTTTCCAGTTATTTCGGTCCGCTTCTGGACTGACACCCAAAAAACGAAGTCGGCGAACGGCAGCGGTTAGTCGTCTGCAGGCGTTGCGCCAGTTCCGGTCGTCTCGGCCGCGCCGTCAAGCACGCCGTGGCTCCGGAGCAGGATGATACCGAAGCCGACCTTGGCGGTCAGGTCGATGACCATGAAGCCGGCCGTCTCGATCCCGATACCGACGAGGCCGAGACCCTCAGTCCCGATGAGCCACCACACCGGGTACACCAACCACACGACGGTCACGAGGTTCCGCAACGTCTTGAAGGTGCTACGCGTGTCACTGGGCAGGTCTGCGACCCGACCGGACAGCGAACTGAACAGGAAGTACAGCAGGACCAGCAGGAAGGCGGTACTGATACCCCACCAGACCAGCCGTTCCGCGCCGGCCGACAGCACGCCGCTCCCTGCGCTCAGCGTCGCGACCACACCGGTACCGATCATCAGCACGTCGAGGCTGACGAGCGAGGCGATGGTGTTGCGGTCTGCCCCGGCAAGCAGTCCGAGGTCGTACAACAGCAACGGCGTCGTGAACAGCCAGTCAGTGTATCGCGCCCAGTAGATCGGGTGTTCCGACCCGCCGAACTCGACGATTGTCAACCCGAATCCAAGCGCCATCGCGAGGTAATTCACGAACGCGATTGCCGTGATCAGTATTGTCGCGATGTAGAACTTCTGACGCCGGCTGTCGGTTTCACCCCAGCCGCGCGCGATGAAGTATAGCATGCCGAGGAACATGCCCGCTGTACCTAACCACAACCATATTCCTTCGCTCCCTGGTGCTGGCATAGTGCGTTCTAGTGTAGGTGGTCAACGCTAAACAGTCGCGTACCCAAAATATATGGTATAGACAGCGGGTCGCCGGAGAATGTAAGCCGTGTCGTCAGGCTTCGACGGCTTCGGCGGTCTCGTCCTCGCGGTAGTGCTCCTCGATGAGATCCTCGTCGATGCGGTTCAGCGCATCCTTCGGGAGCATCGAGAGCAGGTCCCAGCCGAGTTCGAGCGTCTCGTCGATACTGCGGGACGTGTCGGTCCCCTGATCGACGAACTCCTCCTCGAAGCGGTCGGCGAAGTCCAGGTACTTGTTGTCCAGTTCCGACAGCGCCTCGCGACCGACGATGTTGACGAGGTCGCGCAGGTCCTCACCTTCCGCGTAGGCGGCGAAGATCTGGTCTTTCACGTCAGCGTGGTCAGCGCGGGTCAGCCCCTCGCCGATACCGTCGTCCATCAGCCGTGACAGGCTGGGCAGGACGTTGATCGGCGGTGTGATGCCCTGGCTGTTGAGGTCGCGGTCGATGTAGATCTGGCCTTCGGTAATGTACCCGGTCAGGTCAGGGATCGGGTGCGTGTCGTCGTCGCCCGGCATCGTCAGGATCGGGATCTGAGTCACGGAGCCGTCGCGGCCCTGAATTCGACCGGCGCGTTCGTACAGTTGCGCCAGGTCGGTGTACATGTATCCGGGGTAGCCACGTCGGCCCGGGACCTCCTCACGCGCGGCACCGATTTCGCGCAGCGCCTCGCAGTAGTTGGTCATGTCCGTCAGGATGACCAGGACGTGGTAGTCCTTCTCGAAGGCGAGGTACTCGGCGGTGGTCAGCGCCAGCCGCGGCGTAATCGTCCGCTCGACGGCCGGGTCGTCCGCGAGGTTCATGAAGACGACGGAGCGCTCCAGCGCGCCGGTGCGCTCGAAGTCGTCCATGAACTCGTTCGCCTCTTCGGCCGTGATACCCATCGCGCCGAAGATGACGGCGAACTCGGACCCCTCGTCGTCCTCGCCTTCCTCCTCTTCCGGCACTGTCGCCTGTCGCGCGATCTGGAGCGCCAGGTCGTTGTGTGGCAGCCCGGAGGCGGAGAAGATCGGCAGCTTCTGGCCGCGGACGAGCGTGTTCATGCCGTCGATGGCCGAGACGCCCGTCTGGATGAACTCCTCGGGGTACTCCCGGGAGTAGGGGTTGATCGCCTCGCCGACGATGTCGCGGCGTTCGTCGGGAACGATCTCGGGCCCGCCGTCGATGGGCTGGCCGGTCCCGTCCATGACCCGCCCAAGGAGGTCCTCGGTGACGGGCATCTTCATCGTCTCGCCGAGGAAGCGAACCGAGGCGTCGCGGTCGATACCCTCGGTCCCCTCGAACACCTGGATGGCAACGTAGTCGCTCGCGGATTCGAGCACCTGGCCACGGCGGGTCTCGCCGTCGCTGAGCTCGATTTCGACGATGTCGTCGTAGCCGACCGGTTCGTCGGTCTCGACGAACACCAGCGGTCCGCTGATCTCCGTGATTGTCTGATACTCTTTCATTGTTAGTACAGCTCCCTGAGCTGTGACTCGATGTCGTCTTCGAGTTCGTCGATGTACTCGTCCCAATCTTCCTGCACGCCGATACGGTTGAGCCGCGGTGCGGCGTCGATGTCGGTGATCTCCTCGACGGGGACACCGGCATCGAGCGCCTCGAAGGCCGCATCGTTGTACGTCTTGGCGGCGTCCATGATGCGGTAGGTCTTCTCGGGTTCACAGAACGTGTCGACGTCGTGGAACGCGTTCTGCTGGAGCCACGCCTCGCGCAGATAGCGGGCGATCTCGAGCGTCAGCTGCTGGTCCTCGGGCAGTGCGTCCTTGCCGACGAGCTGGACAATCTCCTGCAGTTCCGCTTCTTCGTCCAGCGTGTCGATAGCCCACTGGCGCGTCTCCGGCCAGTCGGACCGGACGTTCTCCTCGAACCACGGGTCGAGCTGGTCGCGATACAGCGAGTACGACTCGTTCCAGTTGATCGACGGGAAGTGCCGGCGTTCGGCCAGGTCCGCGTCCAGCGCCCAGAACGTCTTGACGATACGCAGCGTGTTCTGGGTGACCGGCTCGGAGAAGTCCCCGCCAGGCGGCGAGACGGCCCCGATAACTGAGACGGAGCCCTCGGTGCCGTTGATGTTCTCGAAGTACCCGGCACGCTCGTAGAACTCGCTCAGGCGGGCGGAGAGGTACGCTGGGTACCCCTCCTCGCCCGGCATCTCCTCAAGTCGGGAGGAGATTTCGCGCATGGCCTCGGCCCACCGGGAGGTGGAATCGGCCATCAGCGCCACGTCGTACCCCATGTCGCGGAAGTACTCCGCGATGGTGATCCCCGTGTACACGCAGGATTCGCGTGCCGCGACGGGCATGTTCGACGTGTTGGCGATGAGGCAGGTCCGGTCCATCAGCGCGTTGCCGGTGGTCGGGTCTTCCAGCTCCGGGAAGTCCTCGATGACCTCGGTCATCTCGTTGCCACGCTCGCCACAGCCGACGTAGACGACGATGTCCGCGTCGGCCCACTTGGCGAGTTGGTGCTGCGTGACCGTCTTCCCGGACCCGAACGGACCGGGAATGGCGGCCGTCCCGCCCTTCGCAATCGGGAATAGGCCGTCAAGCACGCGCTGGCCGGAGATGAGCGGTTCCGTCGGGGTCTCCTTGTCGACGGTCGGCCGCTGCTGGCGCACCGGCCACTCCTGGTGCATCTGGATCTCCTCGCCGTTATCCAGTTCGACGACCGTCTCTTCGACGTTGAAGTTGCCTGACTCGATAGCGACGACCTCGCCGCCCTCGGAGTCGGGCGGGACCATCACCTTGTGGTCGATACTCGGCGTCTCGGGGACGGTGCCGACGATGTCGCCGGCCTCGACCTCGTCGCCTTCCTCGACTTCGGGGGTGAACTCCCAGGTCTTCTCCAGGTCGATACCCGGTGCGTCGACACCGCGGTCGAGGAACGCCGACCCCATCTTCTCTTCGAGCACGTCGAGCGGGCGCTGGACGCCATCGTAGATGGCGTCGAGCATGCCCGGCCCGAGGTCCACGGAGAGAGGCGAGCCCGTCCCTTCGACGGGTTCGCCGGGGGAGACACCGGAAGTCTCCTCGTACACCTGAATCGTGGTGATATTTCCTTCGATCTCGATGACCTCGCCCATCAGCCCTTCCGAACCGACGTAGACGACGTCGTTCATCCGGGCGTCGAGGTCCCGAGCCGTTACGACCGGTCCCGAGACGCTTTCGATAATGCCGTCCTCGCGGACGTCTGTGTCTGTTGCTTGACTCATGGTTAGTCCTCGTCCATCAGGTCGATACCGATGGCTCGCTTGATCTGTTCACGCAGTCCGCCACTCCCAGTGCCACCGCCGAGCGTGACCATCACCGGTTCGACACTGGTCTCCGCGTCCTGCCTGACACCGCGTGAGAGATGCGACAGGTCGTCGTCGTGCATCACGACGATGCCGACGTCGTCGTCGTTGAGCATCTCCTCGACGGCGTCGTCGAGCTGCTCGTCTTTCTCCTCGGCAGGTACGTCCGCGAACTTGCGGACGCCCGCCAGCCGAAAGCCCGTCGTGAACTCCGGACTCCCGATGACAGCGATTTCCTGGCTCATAGTATCACCAGCTCCTGTTCGATTTCGTCGGGGCCGAGTCCGGCCTCACGACCGCGGGCGATGGCCCGGATGTTGTCGACCTCGCGCTCCTTGGCGAGGACGTAGGACAACACCGGACAGACCGACAGCGGATAGCGGTTCGAGAGCCGGTCGGCGTATTCGAGCAGCGCCGCGTCCAGCGCCCGCTCGAAGTCGATGAGGTTGTCGGCCTCTTCAAGCGCCGACAGCGCCTGGTCAAGGTCGTCGCCGTACTTGCTCTCGCGGACGGCGCTGACCAGCTGGTCGAGGTTCGTCGACAGCTGTGCGATTTCCTGTGCGTCGAACAGCTTTCCGCCCTCTATGAAGTACTCCGAGGGGTCGATGTCCGCGCCACTGTGGGCCAGCCGGAGCGCGTTCCGGAGGTTACGGAAGTCGACTTCCGTCTCCAGGAACTCGACGTACAGCCCGGTCGGGCTGTCGACCTCCGGATTGTCCGGGAGCCCCGACAGCAGCGTATCGTAGAATGCGTGGTCGAGCGCGTTCTCCAGTGGCACGAGGACGCCGCTTTCCTCGTACACGTCGAACGCTTCGGCCATCGTGTCACCGAAGATAGTGTCGTCGAGCTGCTCGACGACCTCCTCGATAGAGCCGGCGTTCAGCAGGTCCTCGATACGTCGGTCGCTGAACTCGCCGGCGCGGATGAGGTCGTCCTCGACCTCGGTCCGCTCTGCATCCGAGTAAAGCCCGCGGATAACGGTCTTGACGTTCCACACGTCGAACTTCCGCAGGTAGCGAGCAATGTAGTCGTACAGCGCCCCCTCGGACCACCGAAGCAGGTCGTCGAAGTGTTTCGCGAGGTTGCGGTTCAGCGCGTACTCGACGAGGTCGACGCCGTCGTACCGGGAGCCGAGCGCGTTCATTTCGGTCTCGTACTCCGTTTCCTCCATGAAGCGGGCGATTTCGCCCGTCCCCATGCGGACCAGCTTCCGGTAGTCGTCATCGTCGAACAGCGCCGCGCTACGGGCCCGTACTCGTGCGATGACGTACTCGTAGTTGCTTCCCTGGCCGCTCGTTCCCGTTCGCGAACTCATTGGTCTTCGAACAGGCGGTCGCTGATTGCTTTCAGGTTGTCCTCCCAGACGTCCTCCAGGATGGAATCGAACGTGTTGTTCACACGGACTCGTGACTCGCTGCTCTCGACAACGACGCCGCCGAGGCAGTCCCGCTCACCGGCGTACGTCGCGCTGTCGTAGTCATCGAGTACATCCTCGAGAAGCGACTGGTCCGACGCACGGCCGTATACCGACAGCTCGTCGCTGTCTTCGAATTCATCGACAGCGGCATCAAGCAGTGCGCGTGTCAGTTCCTCTCGTCTGTCCCCTTCGAGGGCCGCAAGCGCGTCCTCGACGTCGCCGCGAACGTCTTCGAGGATGTCACGCCGGGCGTTGAGTCGAGCCTGTTTGGCCTCGAGCTTCGCGGAGGAGAGTCGCTGCTCCCGCTCCTGCTCGATGGTCCGCTCGACCTCGGCCTCGCGTTCCTCGTGGATCTGCTCGGCGTCGGCCTCGGCGTCGGCGATAATCTCCTCGGCACGTTCGTCGGCCTCGTCGCTAATCTCCTGAGCACGCGCGCGGGCCTCGTCGCGGATATCCTCTACGACTGTTTGAAGGCTCATTATTGGAAAAGACGGAGTGTTGTTAGACGACGAAGACGACGACAAGCGCGAGAATGACGAGCGTTTCCGGCAGGACTGTCAGGATGAGCCCGCGGCCGAACATGCTCTCGTCCTCTGCGATTGCGCCGACTGCGGCGGCCCCGATCCCACGTTCCGCATACCCCGAGCCGAGCGCGGCGAGTCCGACTGCGAGCGCTGCGCCGGCTGAAGCCGGAATAGCTGGAGCACTGGCGGTACCTTCCTGCAGTACTGCGTTGACAAGGAGTGCGATGGTTTCGATCATGGATGTGTAGTCTCTGGAATTGCTCGTGTCCGAACAGGCGTATGTGAATCCACGTAGTTCATAAAGCTTCCCAAAACGGTTCGTCAGCGTGCTGTTCGGGCGGTTTAGGGGGCTCAGATGATGTCGGATGTGACCGTGTAGCAGTCGCCAGGCTCGTCGAAGTGGTCGGAACCGGCGGAAAAGAACCAGTATCAGTCCGGGGAGAACGGAAGCGCGCGCTCAGTCTTCGGTCGTGTAGTTGCGCTCGTAGCCGAACGGGTTGTACCGCTTCCCGCCGCCCTCGAAGAACTTCCCGAAGAACTCCACGTACTCGAGACGAACGGCCTGGAGGCCGGCGCTGGTGATACCCAGCACCAGCACGAGCAGGTGGCCGATAACCAGGATGAGGACGCCGACCAGCGCAGCGGCGATGCCGGAGTGGACGAGGCCGGGGAACGTTACGCTAGTGACCTCGTAGCCGTGGTACATCACCGAGTCCGTGCCTTCGGGTATCGTCGGCATGCCACCGATACCGAAGTGCCAACCGCCCTTGCTGTCGACGTAGGCCCCGAAGAACAGCAGGTTAACCACGAAGGCCATTCCTGCCTTGGCCAGCAGCACGGCGGCCAGTCGCGTGTACGACAGGACGTTCACCAGCACGTTGAGGAACTCGACGACTTCGATTGGGTCGGCGAGTGCCAACAACACGAGACCGGCGAAGAACAGGACGAGCCACGCCGAGAACGGCGCACCCAGTCCCGGAATCGTGAAGAGGTTGATGGCTGGCAGTCCCGCGAAACCCCACGCGTACGGGTTCCCGGCGAAGACGCCTGCCTCAGCGGTGTAGAGGAAGTCAGGTGCCGCGCCGTTCGCACCGGAGAACACCCACGCCCACAGACCGAACATCATCAGCAGCCAGGACCCGCTCTCGGTGATTGCGTCCCAGAGGCTGTGGCTCAGGTTCTCGACGAAGTCGAATATCCAGCCCGCGGCGAGGTGAGCCGTTCCGGCGAGCAGGCTTATCGTCAGCCAGGCCAGCGCGTAGTCGGAGTAGGCCGGCTGGAGCCCCTTGTGCATCGGCGGATGGCCGCCCCAGACGATTTCCCCGAGTTGGTGCAGTCCAAAGACTTCGCCGTACAGCACACCGAACAGCGCGGTGAACCCACCGGCCCACATGGCGACGCCGCCGAGGCTTTTGATCACGTCGCTGTCGACTTTTGAGTACAGTCCATAGCCCAGCGCCAGGTACAGCAACCCGTAGCCGAGGTCACCGATCATGAACCCGAAGAAGGCCGGGAACGTCAGGAAAAAGGCGACCGTCGGGTCGAACTCGCCGTACTTCGGCCGGTTGACGACCTCGACGAGGTCCTCGAAGGGACGGACGCCGCTCGGGTTGTCCTGAATGACGGGCGGCGCGTCGTCACCCATGGTGATGACGCCGCCGTCAGCGACGGTCTCCTGCGGTTGGCGCTCGCTCTCCGGTTCGGGCGCGTCGACGGAACTGCCGACCGATTCGCCGCCGTTGCCGCCTTCGCGCTCGACTTCTTCGTGAGACTCCGCGTGCCCATCGCTGTCGTACTCGGCGATTTCGATCCTGTCGATGTCGACAGCATCGCCGACAGCACTCGAGAGGGCCCGCTCGAACTCCTCGTACCGCTCGTTCGGAATCCAGCCCTCGGCGATGAAGGCGTTCTCCGTCGTTGCGAAGGTGAGCGGCGCTTCGCCCTTCTGGGCCTCGATAGCCAGTTTCTCCTCTGCCGCGAGCAGGAACCCCGCGTGGTCGAGGCGAAGCTCGTTGAGTTCGTCCTCAACGGTCGAGAGCTTCGATTCGAGCTGTTGTTTCTCGTGTTCCAGCTCTTCGAGATACGCCGTCGGGTCGCCGTCGCCCTCCGGGACTTCGAGCCGGGAGAACGTCGCCCCGACGAGCGCGTCCTGCAGGGCGTCTTCCTCGGCCTGTGCGAACACGGCGACGACGCCGTCCTCGGTGAACAGCTCGAACGTCCCGATGTCACTGTCTTCGAGGACGGATTCGATCTCGTCGCTGTCACCCTCGCCGACGACGACGGACAGCGAGTCGTAGCCACGGAGCAGGTCGAGATCGATGCCCAGCGTGACGAACGGCGCCATCGTGTTGATCCGGTCCTCGACGGCCCGGAGGTCATCGCGTACATCGTCGCGCCGGTCGTCGAGTTCGTTGACCGCCCTGCGAACTTCGTCGAGTTGCTCTTCGATTGCCTCGTCAGTGACGACGCGAGTCGGACCGGCGTCCTCCTCGCTGACGTCCAGAATGGACTGCAGCGAACGAACCGTGACGAGCTTGTCCGATACCTCGTTGGTTCCGTCGAGTGAGTTCCCGGGTTCGAAGCCGTCCCAGGAGCCGTCATACTCGGTGACGTGGAGCATATCGAGGTCGTGGACGCCCTCGATAGTCTGCTCCATCGCGCGTTTCGACCCCGTCACCGAGACGCGGCACATCTTCTCAGGTCTGAGCATGCACCGCCTCCTCAAACAGGTCTGTGACGTATTCGACTACCCCGTCGATCTGTTCACTGGCCTGCTGTTCGAGGTCGTCGCGAGCGCTCTCACCCTCTTCGATGATCTGCTCGCGCTCGGCCTCGATCTCTTCGCGAGCCGTCTCAAGACGGTCCTCGGCGGCCGCCTCGGCCTCTTCCCGCGCAGATTCGCGGATTTCCTCGGCCTCCTCGCGAGCCTCCGCGATGCGGTCCTCGCGGTCTTGTTCGGCCTCTGCGACGATCTCGTCGGCCTCCTGCTCGGCCTCCTGTATCCTGTCGAGAACTTCTGGCCGTGGCATTCTCTAATCACGTGAGCGTTGCCAGAGCGGCTATTTGGTAGTTGCGAAGTTTCCCCGTGTGACAGACAGGGCAAAATCCGGGGAATTATGACCGCCAAGTCCTAAGCTGGCAGTAATGGGAGTCCTCGAGAACAAAGCCCGCGCGCGGACGTTCTACAAGTATCTCTCGAAGGTGTACGACCAGATCAACCCCTTCATCTGGGACGAACGGATGCGCGACGAGGCGATCGCGATGCTCGACCTCTCGCCCGACGACATGGTCCTCGATGTCGGCTGTGGCACCGGCTTCGCCACCGAAGGACTACTCGAACACGTCGATACGGTGTACGGGCTCGACCAGAGCCCCCACCAGCTCTCGAAAGCCTTCGAGAAGTTCGGCAAGTTCGGCGACGTGCACTACCATCTCGGCGACGCCGAGCGACTCCCGTTCAAAGACGACACCTTCGACGCAGTGTGGTCCTCCGGGTCCATCGAGTACTGGCCAAACCCCGTCGACGCCCTTGCTGAATGCCGACGACTGACCAAACCCGGCGGCAAGGTCCTTATCGTCGGTCCCGACTACCCGAACTCGACTGTCTTCCAGAAGATGGCCGACGCCATCATGCTGTTTTACGACGAGGAAGAGGCCGACCGGATGTTCACTGAGGCCGGGTTCGAGGAGTTCGAGCACCACATTCAGCAGTCCCGACCAGGTAGTCCGCGCGCGATTACGACGGTTGCGACCGTCCCCGAGTGATCATCGGCCACTCGCTTCGCTCGTGGCCGCTTTTTCGCCCACGTTTTTGCGGTGAGCGGTGACCGGTGGTCACCCGAACCCGAAAAAGGTGGTTTAGCAGTCTCGACCAGGTAGTCCGCGCGCGATTACGACGGTTGCGACCGTCCCCGAGTAACGGGGACTACAGAGCCGCCCCTTTTCGCGTTGCTACGCCGATCCACTGACGGGAATCCGTACTCGGTCGCCGTCCTGTGTGGTGGCGGTAACCGTGTACTCGCCACGGGGTTCGACCGTCCAGAGGGCGCCGTCCCCGCCGGTCGTCCCGATCCGCTTACCGTTTATCCTGACGGTCGCATCCGCCGTGGAGCCCGTACTGTTGTCAGTGGCCGTGACGAGCAGCGGTCCGGACTCGAAGGACTGCTGGACGCGAACGCGAACTGACTGGTTCACCCCCGTCGCCACTTCCGACCGGTCGACCGTCGTCAGTTCGAGGTGCTGGGTTTCGTAGAAGACGTTTGTCGTGCCGCCGTCGAGATAGGCAGTCAGCTGTCCGTTCGGGTGGTCAGCCTGGATCTGGTAGATGGCGCTCCGGCCGTACGCCTGGACGGACGGGTACTGCTCGCTGTAGAGCCACGGGTAGAGGTTCTCCGCCCGCGTGTTGACCGCACCGAGGGGGTCATCGGTCTGGCCGAACTGGTCCGTCGCCGTCGGGTCGCGGTCCTGGCCGAGGTATGTCTCACGCGAGTACCGGCCATCGGAGACCGTCGACAGCATGTATCCCTCCGATGACGCCTCAACGTACACCGCGTTCGGCTCGGTTCCACCGGCGGTTTCAGCACTGATTCGCTGGCTTATCGGACCGCGGTACGTCTTGAGCACGCCCCGGTTGTTTTCCAGCCGGAAGCGCTGGTCCGGTGACAGCGAGTAGCCCGGTGCGGTGCCGGCAGCCGTCCGAACCCGTTCGAGTCGGTCGGCCAACTGGCGGGACTCGGCGTCGATCAGCGCCCGCTGTCGCAGGAACTCCGTGGCTGGTATCGCATCGCTGGCGTACCGCTGGATTGCGATCTGATTCCGTTGTTCCAGGCTCGTTCGCTGGCTTTCGATATCGGTCAGCGTCTCGTCGACGAGACGGTCGCGGGCGGTCTCGCTGTCCTGCTGGAAGAACTGCCGTTCGAAGTTCGTCGTCGCGTAGTCGCTCCGAAGGTCGCGGGATCCGACCGCAACCGCGACGCCGACATCGAGCGAGGATCGGTTGTACGTCGTCGATCTGACATCGCTGGCCGGGATCGCGAGATGGTTCGTCGTGTTGTCAACGGCCGTGATCTGTGGCAACTGACCGCTACCGTCAGCGGTCTGGGCCGGTGGGGCGAATCCGGCCACCGGAGCAGCCACCGAGACGACTAGGAGGAGGATCACACCGACTGCGGGGAGGGGACGCATCAGCGTCGAATACTCGCCCACCGTACAAAAATCCCCCCATTCTCCATATCTCTGCTATCACCTGAGAAGGCACGAGACCTTTCAAAGCGTGCGCTGACGTTTTATTCTTGGATGGAAAGGGTTTTGCCCCCAGGCTGTTCATCGATGAACGAGAATGACCCCGCGGGTATCAGGTGCCCTCCTCCTCCTTGTCCTGTTTGCCCTGTTGGCGACCCCGCCGCTTGCGACAGCGGCGGCGACGGACGCCGTCTCCGCCCAGCAGACGACCGGGACGCCGACACCGGTCGTGGAGAACACGACGTTCGCCCTGCAGATACAATCGAACGGCGACGCCAAGTGGACGATAACGGACACCTACGCGCTTGACGAGACCGAAACTGAAGCGTTCAGAGACACTGGCGAACAGTTCGCGAGCGAGGACGGCGAGGCGGTGTGGCTGCCAGCGTTCCGACAGGCGAACGACGAGGCCAGTACCGTCACCGGCCGCGAGATGGACATCACCGATGTTGACCGTCGGTACGAGGTGTCTGACCGCAAAGGACAGCTCATCCTCGAGTTCACGTGGACGAATTTCGCAACCGTCAACGGCGAGAACATCGTCGTCGGCGACGCGTTCAACTCCACGGACGGCACGTGGTTCGGGACGCTGACCGCGGACCAGCGACTCGTTATCTCGCCACCGCCTGGATACGGTGTAGAGAGCGCACCCAGCGCCGTGGACGACGGGAAGCTAATTTTTGAGGGGCGACGAACGTTCGAACCGGGGTATCTGTCCGTCGTGTACACCGGCGAGCAGCCGAGCACACAGACACCGGCGGAGACCCCCGAGTCGATGTTCAGCGGGATCAGTTCGGTCTGGCTCGGCGGAATCGTGCTGATGTTGCTGCTCGTCGGGGCCGTCGGTTACATGTTCAAAACCGGATACACCGACACGCTATCGTCGGTCGCAACCGGGGACGATGGCGACGGAGACAGCAATGCCGGGGCAGCAGCGTCGACGAGCGACACGGGGGCCTCGGACGATGTCGACGTCGAACTCCTGAGCGACGAGGAACGCGTCGAGCGACTCCTCGAAGAGAACGGCGGACGGATGAAGCAGGCCCGTATCGTCTCCGAGACCGGCTGGTCGAACGCGAAGGTGTCCCAGTTGCTCTCGTCGATGGACGAGGAAGGCCGCATCGACAAGCTCCGGATCGGTCGGGAGAACCTCATCTCGTTCCCGGACGAAGACATTACTGACTTCGACGAGTGACGGTCCGGCCACTCGTATATAAACGACCCGGGCGTGGTTTCTGGTTCGAAAACGTTTATTCGCTGTCCGGTCGGACTGCTCGGTATGAAAATCCTTGTCACGGTAAAGGAGGTGGCTGCCGTCGACGACGAGTTCGAGATCGACGGACTCGCTATCGACGACCGATACGTCACAGCCGACCTCAACGAATGGGACGAGTACGCTGTCGAAGAGGCCGTCCAGATAAAGGAGGCCCACGACGACGTCGAGGTCGTCACCGTCACCATCGGCCCGTCCGAGACGGACGAGACGATCCGGCAAGCACTGGCGAAAGGGGCCGACCGCGCGATCCGTGTCTGGGACGACGCACTCGATGCCGCCGGCCTGCTGGACCCCGAAACGAAGGCCGAGGTGCTGGCCGCCGTCGCTGCCGAGGAAGACCCCGACCTGGTGCTGACCGGCGTCCAGTCCGCCGACGACGGGTTCGGTGCGACCGGCGTCACGCTGGCCGATAAGCTCGACATGGAGTGGGGCGCTGTCGTCAACGACCTCGATCTCGACCTGGAAGCAGGTGTCGCCGCCGTCCACCGGGAACTGGAAGGCGGCGTCGAGGAACTCACCGACATCGAAATCCCGGCCGTACTGACGATACAGACCGGGATCAACGACCCCCGCTACGCGAGCCTTCGGGGCATCCGACAGGCCCAGAGCAAGGAGCTCGCTGAGTACAGCCTGGCGGATATCGGCCTCGACGCAGCCGAGATCGAGAGCCCGCTGGAGCAGACCTCGCTGTACGAACCCGAAACCGAGGGCGAGGCGACGGTGTTCGAGGGGAGCCCGGAGGAGACAGCAAGCGAGTTGGCTGCACTGCTCGAAGAGAAGGGGGTGACCAGCTAATGTCGGTCCTCGCTATCGCCGAACACCGTCGCGGAGAGCTCCGACCAGTGAGCTTAGAACAGTTAGCAGCCGGTCGGGACCTCGCCGAGGAACTCGGCGGCGAGCTACACACCGCTGTCATCGGCGGTGATGTCGAGGCGTTCGGGGCGGACCTGAACCGCGAGGGAGTCGACACCGTCCACACTGTGGACATCGGCGAGGAGTTCAATCACGACGTGTACACGCAGGTCGTCACGCAGTTGGCCGCGGAACTGGACCCGACCGTCCTCCTGATGCCCAACAGCGTCAACGGCCTCGATTACGCGCCGGCAGTCGCCAACCGGCTTGACCGACCGCTCGTGACCGACGTAGTCGACATCGACGCCGAGGACGGCCTCACCGCCACCAGAGAGCTGTACGGCTCGAAAGCCGAGACGACAATCGACGTCCACGCCGACCAGGCGGCCGTGACCGTCCGCCCGGCCGAGTGGCCGACCATCGAGACGGAGGGTGACGCCGCCGTCGAAGCGTTCGACGCGACCATCGACGAGAGCGCAGTCAAGTCCACCGTGAAGGGGTTCGAGGAGGTCGGCAGTGGCGACATCGATATCACAGACGCCGACGTGCTGGTGTCCGTCGGCCGCGGGATCGAGGAAGAGGAGAACCTAGATATCATCCACGACCTCGCTGAGGCACTGGACGCGACGGTGTCGGGGTCGCGTCCGCTCATCGATAACGGCTGGCTGGCAAAGGACCGTCAGGTCGGCCAGAGCGGGAAAGTCGTCACGCCGGACGTGTACATCGCCATCGGTATCTCCGGGGCCGTCCAGCACGTCGCCGGGATGAAAGGCTCCGACACGATTGTCGCCATCAACACCGACCCGAACGCGCCGATCTTCGATATCGCCGACTACGGCATTCAGGACGACCTGTTCGAGGTCGTCCCGGCGCTCATCGAACAGTTCCAGTAGCCGGCACGCACCGAATCGCGGGTGACAAGGTACTTTTTATGGTAGTCCTAAGGGAGCGGTAATGGAGTATCTCGAGCGCCGCCGGGACCAGGTCGAGGAGCGGTTGGAGGCCGTCCTCGACAGTGTCGAACCGGACGAGCTCGCCGACGAAGTCCGCCACGTCGCACTCTCCGGTGGGAAGCGGGTACGGCCGACCGTGACCGTACTGGTGTGTGAGGCGCTGGGCGGGGAGCCGGCCGATGCCGTCGATTTCGCGGTCGGCATCGAACTCGTCCACAACGCCTCGCTGGTCATCGACGACATCATCGACGAGTCCGAACTCCGGCGGGGGTCCCCAGCCGCCTGGGAAGCCTTCGGCCACGGCCCGGCCATCATCGCCTCCGACGGGCTCCTGGGCGAGGCGTTCGACCTCTTTTCGACGGACGAGCGCGCCATGCAGACCGTCTCCGAGTCGATGGTCGAACTGGGTGAGGGCGAAGCGATGGAACTGGTCGCGGAGCCGTCCAACGAGGAGGAGTACATGGAACTGGCCCGTCGGAAGACCGGCGCGCTGTTCCGCGCTGCGGCGGAGCTGGGCGCGATTGCTGCTGATTCGGACCCCTACACAGTCGAGGCGGTCGGGCGGTACGCCGAACGGGTCGGCGTCGCCTTCCAGATGCGCGACGACGTGCTCGACGCGACGGCCGACGCCGAGACCCTCGGCAAGCCGGCCGGGACTGACGCGGAGATGGAACGGCCGTCCCTGGTGGAGGTGACGGAACTAACGACCGAGGAGGCAAACGAGCGGGCGCGGGCCGAGTCCGACGCCGCGCTGGAGTCGCTGTCGACCATCGACGCGCCGGACTCCCAGTCGATGGAGTATCTGCGGGACCTCGCTGAATTCGTCGTCGTCCGCGAGCGGTGAGGATCGTTCCGAACGGGAGGGCTTTTGCCCGCTGCTCGATTACGCCCGGCAATGACAGTTATCGGTATCGTCGGGCTGCCGGGCAGCGGGAAAAGCGAGGCAGCGAACGTCGCCGCCGAGATGGGCGTGCCGGTCGTGACGATGGGCGACGTCATCCGCGAGGAGTGCCGAGACCGCGGGCTGGACCCCGCATCGGACCACGGGACGGTCGCGAAGGCGCTCCGGGAGGAGAACGGCCCAGCCGCCATCGCCGAGCGCTCGCTACCGATGATCGAGGCGGAACTCGAATCGAACGACACCGTTCTCGTCGACGGTATCCGGTCGGATGTAGAAGTCGAGGCGTTCGAGTCGGCGTTCGGCGACGGGTTCCTGCTCGTCGAGATAGATGCCCCGTTCGAACTGCGGGCCGACCGTCTCGACCTCCGTGAGCGGGACACCTCGGCGGAGGATGGCGGCGAATCCCTTGAGGATCGAGACGCCCGCGAACTCGGCTTCGGGATGGGCGAGGCCATGGGGATGGCCGACCTGACCATCGAGAACACGGAGACGCTGGCCGCGTTCCAGCGGACCGTCCGCACACTGATTCGGGACGGCCCGGAGGCACTCGACCAATGAGCGCCGTCTACTCCGTTGACATCCGAATCGAAGCCCCCGTCAACGACACTGAAGTGACCGACCGGGTCGCCGACGCGGTCCGGAACCTCTTCCCAGAGGCTGACCCGACCCACCAGCACGGCGAACTCGTCGCCGAGGTCCACACGATGGACGGGTTCTCCGAACTCCTCCACCGACGGGAAATCCTGGATACAGCCCGGTCAGTCTTCTTCGACAACCTGGAGGGCGACACCTTCGCGTTCGACGTGAAGAAGCAAGCGGCGTTCGAGGGGCGGATCAACTTCGCGGTCGGTGACCCCTCGGAACTGGGCGACATCCACGTGAACGTGACCGTCCACGAACCGACGGCCGAGGAGTACATCGACTACGTCGCACCGCCGACAGAAGACGGCCAGCCGGTCTATGACGACGACGACACATGACGACGACCATCTGTTTCGACCTCGACGATACGGTCGTCCACTACCCGGAGCCGTACGAGAACATCATCCGCCGGACGGTCGAGGCCCACGGTATCGAGTACACGGACGAGCTCCGGGCGGTTAGCAAGGACGTGTTTTATACGGCCTTCGAGGCACTGGAGCCGGACCCGTACCGCCAGTCGATGGCCGCCGTCGTCGAGGCAGCCGGGGCGGACGTCGACCTTGATGCGCTAGTCGAGACGCTGAGAGAGACCGAGTACGCGTCGACGACCGTGCCCGACGCAGCCCGGGATAGCCTGACCGCACTCGCTGCCGACAACCAACTCGCGATTGTCACCAACGGCGTCCGAGAGCGGCAGGTCGGCAAGCTCGAACACCACGGGCTGGCCGACCTGTTCGACCGCTTCGTCGCCTCCTACGAGGTCGGTGCGCACAAACCGGACAGTGCGCCGTTCGACCGGATCCGTGAGGAGCTGCCGGCCGACGAGTATGTCATGGTCGGCAACGAGTACGAAACCGACGTGGAGGGCGCACGCAACGCCGGCTTCGTGCCGATTCATTACGAGTCAGGCGACGACGGCGGGCCGGACCTCTGGGATTCTATCGACGCACTGGTGTAGCACACGCAACTGCCGGCACAGAACACAGGTGCCGGGAGCGGCCGACCGCCGGGCTCAGGCCAGAAGGGCGGTGAGGATGATGCCGGTGTTCCACGCCGTCACTGCGACACCCAGTAGCGCCAACCCGAGTGGGATACCGATTGAGTACGGCCAGGAGACGTACTTCCAGATGGCGAAAAAGCCCACGAACACGGCAGCCTTCAGGCCAGTCAGCACCAGCAGGGCGTGCCGTTCCAGCAGTAGTTTGACGACCGGACTGAGTTCCGTCACGCCGGTAATGCTGTAGCCGACGAGCGTCGTGACGAGGTCGCCGACGCCGAAGAAGGCGACGGCAACCGCCCACAGGGCGACGGCGGTGTTCGACGGACCGGTGAGTCGGGCGGGCTGCCGCCAGTTCATACCCCCCGCTACCGCTACACAGTACTTCGTTAGTGATAGCTTCAATGACAGCTATAGCGGTAAGCTGCTCTTTCGAACGCTGAAAACACAGTATTGCACTGAGCCTTGCGTCAGCGAGGACCAACAGTGGGGCGGAGTGTACCCGTCCAGAGCAGACATATACTGAGGTACCCACCGCGTTCCGAACGGGACTCCCCGGAGAGAACGACAACCACACGGCGTCGGCAAGATACACGTGCGAACTCATACGGATTATTGTAGATTATCCCCGGATGGTGCTCCGGGGTCGAACATACCGGTAAACCGCTCCAACAATCCGTGTCAGAGCCCGCTCACGAATATCGCGAGCCACTCCCCGAGTTCGCGGCGCTTGCTGACCTGGACCGACTCGACCCACTTCACCCACTGGAAGCCCCGGCGGCCGGGCGCGACGAGTCGAAGCGGGTAGCCGTGCCCGTGGGCCAGGCGCTCGCCGTCGACGTGGGTGGCCAGCATGGCATCGCGGGCCTCCGACAGCGGGAGGCTCCACCGGTAGCCGGTCACCGAGCGGAACTGGACCCACGCCGCCGCGTCGTCGGGGTCTGCGGCGTCGAGCAGGTCCCCGACGTGAACGCCCTGCCACTCGTGGCCGGAGTACCAGCCGCTCGTACAGTCAAGTATCGCCGACTCGGTCGCGTCCGGCGAGAGTTCGTCGGCGGCGTAGCTGGTCTCCCGAGCGACCCGACCGGCGACTGACAGCGACCAGTCGGCCGCGTCGACCGGGTCCGGGTCGTCGGCGACCCAACTGGTGACGGGGAACCGGTTGCCGTCGTCGGACCCCTCCTCCCGCGACCCGGTGTACCGGCGGTCCGCGCCGGCCGAGTCGAGCGCGTCGTTGACTGGCCCCTGGACTCGCCAGAGAAGCGCACCAGCGGTCACCAGGCCGGCGTAGCGGAGAACATCCCGGCGACCGCCGCGGGTGGCCGCTGCTGGGGAGTAGAACCGGGCACGGAGATGCACCAGCAACAGCGGCGGGACCAGCAGGCCGAGCGCGACGTGGAGGTGAAACAGCCCCCAGGGCCCGAGGTCGAGCGTGCCGCCGAAGATCCACCAGACGCCGGTGCCGAGCGCGCCCAATGCGACGGTGGCCAGGCCGACCGAGAGGATACGGGTGCCAGTCAGCCGTGACGGGGCGACGCGGTGGGAGACACGGCGGAGTTTCACCGGCAACAGGAGCGTCAGCACCACGCCGGAGAGCGCGTGAATGTCGATTATCCACGCGCTGCTGGGGATGCCTGCGAAGATGGTGGCGACACCGGTGGCAAGCAGCGTCGCCACTGCCGCGAACAGCCCCCAGTCGACCGCCCGTGGCGTCGGCGTCAGCCGGCGGATGGCCATGACAGCGGTTAGCACTGGAGCGGCTTATACTGCCGTGGCAGCGTGGCGGCGTCAGTACGACTGTCGCAGGACCGTCTCGCCGCTGGCGTCCCGGACGATGACGGTGTCGCCGTCGTTGTTCCAGACCGCCCCGTTCCGGCCCCAGTACCGTTCCGTGTCAGTGTCGGTTCCGCTCCCGGTGTAGAGGGTCACCGACGCGTTCGGATCGAGGGTCGAGTTCGCGAACGTGTACTGGTGGCCCGCGGCGTCGCTGACAGTCCACCCGGAGAGGGCGAGCGCCGCGTTTCCGGTGTTAGTGAGCGTAACGTACTCGTCGTTCAGGTTCTCGTTGTCGTTGCCCGCTGCATCGGCGTGGATTGTCGCAATTTCGACGCCGCTGGGACTCTCAGTAATGGTTCCGCCGTCGGCGATAGCCGTGTGGGTCACCGCGTCCGGGTTCGTACATCGCCAGAGCCCGCGCCGGTCGGAGCGGGCGGCATCCTCGGCCGCGTAGAAACGCTCGGCTCGCGTAAATTCGCTGTCGTACACGCGCGCATGGCCGGTCTCGACGAGCCGGTAGTTGAACAGTGTCTCGTCAACGACGACGTAGGCCAACAGCCGGTCGTAGTAGCCGCGCCGGTTCAGGTTCGGGTCGAAGGCGAGCCCGACCGTCTCGCCCAGCAGTTGTTGCTTAGCAAGCAACGATGCGTTCGTGCCGGCCCCGCGGAGGCAGGACGCACCGGCGTCGGTCTCGGGGACGCCCTCGAACTCCGCCGGGTCGTTCTCGGTGTGGACTTCGGGCGTGTCGACGCCGACGAGCCGGACCGTGTCACCAGTCCCGTTCTCGTAGGCGACCTGTATCGTGTCGCCGTCGACGACAGCCGTGACGGACACGGTGACAGCGGATTCCGGGATGCCGACTGCCGACTGGTCATCGACAGCGGTCCCCGCCGACCCGGACGGCGACCCGGTGAAGCCACTGCAACCGGCGGCAACCACGAGGACGACGACGAGACCGAACGCGAGCCGACGCATTGTCGGGATGTCGGCGGCCGGTGACACAAGGATGCCGGTGTCGTCGGGCGGACTGTTATACGTCTGCCATGTCTGGCTTCCGGTACAATGCTCGTCCCGCTACCAGTCAGAGATATCATGCGGACGCCGGTCAAAACGATCAGCCCCGATGCTCCGGTCATCGAGGCGGCTCAACGCCTCCGCGACGAGGATATCGGCTCGCTCGTCGTCGAGGACGACGGCGGCTGCGTCGGCATCATCACGGAGAGCGACATCGTCGCCGTCACCGCAGCCGAGGGAGATACCAGAGCGCTGTCGGTCAGCGACGTAATGACCGAGACGCTGTTGACGGTCACGCCCGACGCGGACATCGAAACGGCCGTGGATCGGCTGCGGACGAACAACATCAAGAAACTGCCCGTCGTCGAGGACGGGTCTCTCGTCGGCATCGTCACGACGACCGACCTCTCGGACTATATCCCGCACCTCTCGCGGGCAAGGGGAGCGTTCGACGACCAGACCCAGCGAAAGCGGTTCACCCGGCCGGACACGCTGTACGAGAACGAGGACTGGACGTTCGAGAGCTACGGGACCGCCAACGGTATCGACGTGGGTGACCACGTCCAGTTCAGCAAGACGATATCCAAGGCCGATGTGGAGGCCTTCGCCGAGGCGAGCGGCGACACGAACAGACTCCACCTCGACGCGGCGTTCGCCGAGGGGACGCGCTTCGGCCGCCGGATCGCCCACGGAACGCTCGTTTCCGGAATTATCAGTGCAGCCCTGGCGCGACTCCCCGGGCTGACAATCTACCTCTCCCAGGAACTGAGCTATCAGGGGCCCGTCGACATCGACGAGGAAGTCACGGCCCACTGCGAAGTCGTCGAGCGCATCAAGGACAACCGGTTCCGCCTGGCCACGGCCGTTGACGATTCAGAGGGGAACTGCGTCATCGAGGGCGACGCCGTCGTCATCTCCGACCCGATTCCGGACACAGCCTGAGCCGACAGTCGGGCGTATCCCGTCACGTTCGAACGGGGCTGCTCGGACAGAACTCCCACCGCGTTTCATGTTTTGTGTTACCAAATAACAATTGTTAATAATCTGCTAGCAGATGTGTCTGTTATGGACGCTGTCGAACGGCCGACATTCGAGACGAGCGCGGCAATGGAGGTGTATCAGCACGTCGAGCGACACGGGACGGCGGCACGGCACAGAGTCCGTGAGATGGTGGACCTCTCGCCGGAGGCGTTCGAGGAGGCACTGACACACCTCCTGTCGAAGGGGTACATCGAGGACGACGGCGGAACCCTGACGCTGGCGCTCGATGTCGGCTCGGTCGAGCAACACACCACGAACGGGCTGACGTACACGATTCGGCCGGCCCACAACGACGATTTCGAGGGACTCGTCCAGACCATTCGGAACGTGTCCAGCGACGGCACGTACGTCGTCGCCGAGAGCGTCGCCGAACAGTTGCTGTACGAGGACGCCGTCACGCGACACAACACGGTCGAATCGAGAGTGTTCTTCGTCGCCACGGTCGACGGGGAGGTCATCGGCTGGTGCCACCTCGACATCCCGCAACTGGACAAACTCCGCGAGACGGCCCAGCTCACTGTCGGCGTCAGGGAGGAGCGGCGTGGTCAGGGCATCGGCAGCCAGCTGATGCAACGCGGGCTGGACTGGGCGAAGGCCAACGGCTACCGGAAGCTGTACAACAGCGTGCCCGCGATCACGGAGAACGCGATGGTGTTCCTCGAAGACCACGGCTGGCACACCGAGGGTATCCGCCGGAACCACTACACCGTCGACGGCGAGCAGGTCGACGAGGTGATGATGGCCTACACGTTCGACTGACGGCGGACCACCGGCTTCTCACTACAACAGGACGACCAGCGCCAGCGCGATCCAGACGATTTTCAGCCCCGTGTTGACGACGATGACTTTCGAGCCGAACTCCCGGCCCCAGATGCCGAACTGGAAGGGGATCGAGCGCTTGAATGTCGAGACGGCAAAGGAGATGATGCCGCCGACGAGCATCGTCGCCACGGCGGTCCGGGCAGTGAAGGTTCCGTTTCTGATGAGCGGCGCGATGACCGTCGCCCCCGAGGTCGTATCGAGGGCGTAGGCGGCGATGACGGGGATGGCCGCGCCGGGCAAGCCGAGCAGCCCAGCGAAGCCGTCTGCAGCGGCGGTCACGGAAGCCCCGTCGCTGCCAGCCAGCGCCAGTAGTTCGTCACCGTAGGCAACGAGCAGCGAGACGATAGCGTAGATGGCCGCCAACCGAGGCAGGATATCGCGGACCTTCTCGGCCGTCGCGTCGAGCGCCGTCCGGACGGCCGCCCGGCGGCTATCCGGCCGGTCGTCGAACACGTCGCCTGCGCCGTCGGCCATCCCGCCGTCAGGGGCCGGGCCGGCACCGGCGGTCGACCGACCGACGTTGGACGCGTCCAGCAGGACCGCGCCGGCGGCGATGCCGGTCAGCGTAATCGCCAGCGCGATGAGCCCCCGCGTGGCGACGTACAGCACCCCGACCCGAAAGCCAAGAATCGGGATGAGTATCGGGGCGTAGAACGTGATGATGTGCTGGGCGAAGCCGAAGAACGTGTTGATGGTGACGGCGATTATCGTCGCGCGGTCGGACAGCACGCCGGACTCCCGGAAGTCGGCGAGCATCCCGTAGCCGGCGGTCGTCGACGCCGTCGTCGTCAGGATGGCGGTACCGACCTCGTCCGGGAGGTTCGCCGGCGACGTGAGGTAGCGCGAGACGACGGCGATTTTCTCGACCAGCCCGAACGCGACCGCCAGTTCGGCGAGGAACACGCCAAAGGAGAGGAAAAACGTGATGCGGAGGACCCGGACAGCAACCTCTCCGAGGACAGCGACTGCCGGGTGGCCAAGCACGGCGGCGACGAGCGACTGCACACTGAAACGTACGACCCTGGCCCGCAAATGCCCATCGGTAGCGTCAGTCGCTTCGAGTACAGCGGCTGCCGTCGGGGCTTCGCACCCCGACTCACACGAGCACGCGGACAGTACCGAACAGCACCACCACGCCCAGCACGTCACAGACGTTCGTGACGACGGGAATGACCACGTCGTCGGGGTCCAGTTCGAACCGGTAGGCGGCGTAGGTCGTCACCGTCGTCACGACGATAGCCAGCACCGCCAGCAGACTCCCGCTGACGAGCGCGACCAGAACGACCGTCCGGAGCGGGAGCGCAGTGCCGCCGATGACGGCCTGGAGGAGCCACGCGCCAGCGCCGACGAGCGGGAACAGCGTCACCGCGAGGGCAACGGTGGCGATAGCGTTGCCGGCGAGCCGGTCGTCAGTCGCCGCGAACGACAGGAGGCCGAGGTGAAACGCCGTCGAAAACCGCGCCGCGAGGATGCTGCCGAGGTTGCCCGCCATCCCGATGGTCACCGGGACGAGCACGAGCAACGACGGGTACTGCAGCAGCGTTCCCTCGAAGGTATCGAGCACGAGGCCGCTCCCGAGTTCGATAGCAGTGAGCACGACCAGAATGGGGAACATCGTCCGGACGATCCCCGAAACCGACCACTGGGAGGCGAACTCCGCCACTCAGCCACCCCCCAGTGCGAGGACGAGCCGGGTCGCGCCCAGCAGCGTCGCGATACCGACCACGTCGCCCGTCGTCGTCACGACCGGACCGGCGAGCGTATCGGGATTGAGTCCGCGGCGGTAACCGACGAACACGACCGAGACGACGGCGATGGTCAACAGCAGTCCGGAGACGAAGCCCGCGATGAGCGCGATGGCGACGAGGGTCGCGAGCGGGGCCGACGGTCGCCCGACCAGCGCGAGCAGGGCGACAGCCATCACCGCGGCGACGCCGCTGATGAGTACCCCGTTCGCCAGTGCCGCCGCGACGGCGGCGTTGATGCGGTCGTCGTCGAAGGAAAACCGAGGGTCGATAAGCCCTTGATGGAGTGCCGACCCCAGGCGTGCGCCGAGTGAGCCGTAGACGTTCCCCCGGGTGGCGAGCAGCGCCGGGACGAGCACGAGCAGCCCGGCGACGTCCTGTAGCTCCGCGTCCATGCCGCCGAGGACGACGCCCGCGAAGAGGCCACCGACCGCACTGAGCGCCAGCACCGGGAGCGATTCCCGGTAGGCTTCGAGTGCCACCTCGCGGACAGTCATTGCAGGGCGAAGGATGGCGAGCGAAAAAAAGCCCCCTGATAGCGCTGTCGACCCCTCAGCCGGGAGTGGACTGGGCTCTGTCGCGCCACGGCGGCGGCCCGACCGTCGTGTTCCCGACCGCGGTGAACCTGACAGTTCTTGTTACCGTGACCGGTTCGCCGCCGTCCGTGACCGTCGTGTACTCGGTCCGGTAGTCGCGGACGAGTCCCGACCGAGTGATGTGGGCGACGAGCGTCGCGTTCTCCCGGGACGCCCACGCTGTCGACGAGGTGTTTTCCCGTAGCCGGTCGCCCCTGATGACGTAGACGGTGCCGTCTGACTGCTGGGGCTGCAAGGTCCGGGTGTGGAACGGGGCAACGGTCCGAGTGACGTCGGCGGCCGGACGGCCGTTCAACGCGGCGGCGTGGACCCAGTATCGCCACGTTCCGGCGTAGCTGTCCGGCGGATCGTACTCGTTGTAGATCGTCTGGTTGTCGCGCACAAGTCGGCGGAGATACGTGTCGCCGTCGGACCAGAACGACGCGGTCGCCGGCGGCCGACCGAGGAGCACCGGAGCCGCATGCCCGCGGACGGAGATGTCTGTGAGATACGTCCGGTTCGCGTCCAGTGCGACGCGGACTCGAAGGAGGGATCGCAACGACCCGTTCGCATACCGGACAGTCCGGTTCATCGTCAGCGTGTATCCGGTTCCGTTGAGACGGTCCCCGTGAGTGGACCCGAGGAGCGATGGACTGGTGACGCCCGTCGACCCGACCCCGGGCGGGTACGTGGTCGCGGAACTGGTCGGCACCGGAGCGGGCGTCACCGATGCCGACGGGTCGTCGCCGTCGCTGAACCCGAACCCCCCACAGCCTGCGGTAACGACGACGGCAATGACGAGTAGCTGCCACCCCGTAATCCACGTCATGTTATAACAAACCATTCAGGTCGAAATAAGTCTACGGATCGCCGTTCAGTCAGAACTTGTCTGTATCTAGATATGAAATCGCTGATTAACTTACCGAAACTATTATGATGGATTCAGACACCGTATGGAACATGCCAACTAATGGCAGTTCGGTCAACCGACGACAGTTGCTGAAGAGTACGGGCATCGCAGGTGTGGCAGGTCTGACGGGACTGGCCGGTTGTTCCGGTGGTGACGGTGGCGATGGTGGCGGAGACGGTGGCGACGGTGGCGGAGACGGTGGTGACGGTGGCGATGGTGGCGGAGACGGTGGCGACGATTACCCAGCGCTCGGGAACTTCCCCGTTGAGGGCGATACGGTCACGTTCGGATTCAACGTGCCACAGTCGGGACCCTACTCCTCGGAGGGGCAGGACGAACTCCGGGCGTACGAGCTCGCTCAAAAGCACCTCAACAACGGGGGTGGCTGGGTGGACAGCTTCGAGGACCTCAGCGGCGACGGCGTCCTCGGCTACACGGTCGATTCGGTGAACGGTGACACGGCGACCGACGCCGACACCGCCCGACAGTCCGCCTCGCGGATGATAAACCGGGACGACGTGGTGATGATCTCGGGCGGCTCCTCCAGCGCGGTGGCCATCGCCGTGCAGGGCCTCTGTCAGTCAGAGAACGTCATGTTCATGGCCTGTCTGACCCACTCCAACGATACGACCGGGAAAGACTGCGCCCGGTACGGGTTCCGGGAGATGTTCAACGCGTACATGACCGGCCAGGCGCTCGCGCCGGTGCTTGAAAACGAGTACGGCTCGGACAACGAGTTCTACCAGCTGTACGCCGACTACTCCTGGGGCCAGACCCAGCAGGACTCGATGAACCAGTTCCTCTCGGAGATCGGCTGGGAAGAGGTCGACAGCGTTCCGACGCCGCTCGGGACCAGCGACTTCTCCTCGTATCTCTCGGAGGCCGCAAACAGCGGCGCGGACGTGCTCGTCCTGAACCACTACGGGCTGGACGGCGCGAACTCCGTCTCGCAGGCCGTCGATGCCGGTATCGACGAGGACATGGAACTCGTCGTCCCGCTGTACAACCGCCCGATGGCGCAGGCTGCCGGTGGCTCTATCGAGGGCATCTACGGGACGATCGCCTGGGACTCCCAGATCGACAACGAGGCGTCGAACGCGTTCACGCAGGCGTTCCAGGACGAGTACGACCGCGTGCCCTCCGGACCGGCCCAGCTCGCCTACGCCCAGACGCTCCAGTACGCGGCCGCCGCCGAACGAGCGGGCACGTTCTACCCGCCGGAGGTCATCCGCCAACTGGAGGACTACGAGTACAGCAACATCGGCATGGGCCAGGAGACGATGCGCGCCTGCGACCACCAGGCCCAGCGTGACATTCCGGTCGCTCAGGGGCTCCCGGAGAGCGAGCAGGGCGACGGGAACTTCATCGATATTGTCGAGATCACGTCTCGGGACGACGTCGGATACGGGTGCGATTCCGGGCCGGCCGCGGAGTGCGAACTCGGCGAGTACGGGGACGAGTAGACCACAATCCGGACAGGGGACCGGTCCCCTCATGATTTATAGTGCATGAGTTCGCCTTACTTGATACACAAAAACTAGCATGATTAGGAATAAGCAAATACTACGAGAAGAGTGCGGTGGGGGGAGTCCGGCGTGACGCTACTCGCGGATATCCTCACCATCCTATTGAATGGGCTGCAACAGGGCGCTATCTACGTCCTGCTAGCAGTCGGATTATCGATTATCCTCGGGACGCTAAAGTTCGTCAACTTCGCCCACGGGGCGCTGTACCTCGTCGGTGCGTATCTGGGACTGTTCATAACTGGACAGGTGCCGCTGAATAACGGGCAGTTAGCAGAATGGGGGATCCAGTCGTACGGCATCGGACTGGGATTCATCGCTGCACTGGTCATCGTGCCGATTGCCGTGTTCATTATCGGCCTTCTGATGGAGCGGTTCATCGCACAGGCGTTCTACGACCGCCCCGACACCGACCAGATTCTCGTCACGTTCGGACTCGCAATCATCGTCCAGGAACTGCTCCGGGCGCTACTGGGCGGGAGCAGTCAGCCGTTCCCGCAGCCCTCGTGGGCATCCGGACCCATAGCGCTGCCTGTGGTCGGAAACTTCCCGCGCTGGCGACTCGGCGTCATCGCGATTACGGCAGTCCTCGTGCTGGGCGTGTACGCCCTCGTCGAGTACACCGACTTCGGGCTCATCGTCCAGGCTGGGACCCTCGACGGCGAGATGGTTCGCCTCCTGGGAATCAAACTGAGCCGGCCGTACCTCGTCGTCTTCGGTATCGGTGCCGCGCTCGCCGGCGTGGCCGGCGTCGTCGGCGGCCCGCTCGCCAACGTCAACCCTAATATCGGTACTGAACAGTTGGTTCCGGCGTTCCTGACCGTCGTCATCGGCGGCGTCGGGAAGATAGAAGGGGCCGTCGTGGCCGGGCTGATGCTCGGGACGCTGCAGGTGCTCCTCATCCAGACCGGCTACGCCGCCTGGAGCCAGGTCGGTATCTACGCGCTCGCGGCGATCATCCTGCTGGTGCGTCCGCAGGGGCTGCTGGGCTCGGAGGTTGATGTCTCATGAGTGACGAACCGCGCGACGCGACCGCCACGGCGGCGGCCGACGCGGACGCGGAGGTCACCGGCGGTCTCGGCGACCGCTGGGCCAGCTTCCGCGACCGGGAGATATCGACGGTGCTACTCACGGTCGTGGGCGTGGCCGTCTTCCCGTTCCTCTTCAACAACTTCCTCGACGGCTACACACAACTGGCGACGCTGATGCTCATCTACGGCATCTTCGCCGTCGGGTTCGACATCCTGCTGGGGTACACCGGCCTGCTGTCGTTCGGCCACGCCGTCTTCTTCGGCGGCGCGGCCTACGCCGCCGGTATCTTCAGCGCGAGCGTCAGTAGCTCGCCGCTGCTAGTGTTGCTCGCCGGCACGGTGTTTGCAGTGTTGCTGGCGTGGATCGTCGGCTTCCTGTCGCTACGCCGCGGCGGGATTTACTTCGCTATCCTGACGCTGACGTTCGGCCAGATGTCGTTCTACCTGGCGGCGTCGCCGTTGGCCTTCCTCACGAACGGTGAAAACGGCTTCACCTCCGTGGACATCGGCAGCCTGCTGGGCGTCATCGACATCCACGGCGGGGTGCCGTTCCCGCTGTCGATGCTGGTCGACAACATGCTGTACGTGTTCGTGGCCGTCATGACGGTGCTGTCGGTCGCGATGGCGAACCGCATCCTCCACTCGCCGTACGGGACCGTGTTCCGCGCGATTCGCGAGAACGAGCGGCGGGCGGAGTTCGTCGGCCTGGACGTCTGGCGGTACAAGCTGATGGCGTTCATCATCTCGGCGGCCTTCGCTGGCATCGCCGGGAGCCTGTTCGCCATCGAGGGGAACTACGTCCCCCTGCAGTCGCTGTACTGGACCGAGTCCGGGCGCATCGTCATCATGACTGTGCTCGGCGGCGTCGGGTCACTGTTCGGACCGCTGTTCGGCGCCGGCCTGTACCTGTACATCGAGAATATCGTCAGCGGGTTCCCGACGCTGGGGCCCTTCTGGCACCTCATTCTCGGCATCGTGTTCGTCGTCGCTGTCGTCCTCTTCCCGAACGGTATCTGGGGCGGTATCGACTACGTCCGCAACATGGTTGTCGGAGGTGACGAAGAATGACGGTCCTCGAAACCGATCAACTCACCAAGCAGTTCGGCGGCCTCACGGCCGTTGACGAGGTGGATCTGGAAATAGAACAGGGCGAAGGCGTGAGTCTCATCGGGCCCAACGGCGCGGGGAAGTCGACGTTCATCAACCTCGTCACCAGGCGGCTCGAACCGAGCTACGGCGAGATCACGTTCCAGGGGAACTCCATCATCGGGATGGACCCCCACGAGGTCGTCCAGATGGGGATGAGCAAGTCCTTCCAGACGGCCTCGATTTTCCCCGAGTTGACCGTCATGGAAAACGCGACCATCGCGGCGCTGGCAGCCGAGCACGGCTCGTTCCGGTTCAACTTCTTCCGCCACCAGAACAGCTATCCGGCGGTCGAGGAGGTGGCGAACAACGTCCTCGAATCGGTCGGCCTGTACGACGAGCGGGAGAACCAGGCTGACAGCCTCGACTACGGGAACAAGCGTCGGCTCGAACTCGGCATCGCGCTGGCCGCCGAGCCGGACATGCTGCTGATGGACGAGCCGACCGCCGGGATGTCACCCGATGAGACCCAGTCGACCGTCAAACTCATCAAGCGAGTCAAGCAGGAACTCGACCTGACCTTCCTGCTGGTCGAACACGACATGGAGATCGTCTTCGACATCTCCGACCGCATCGTCGTCCTCAATCGCGGGTCGGTCATCGCGAAGGGGACGCCCGACGAAGTGCAGGACGACCCCGCTGTGCAGGAAGCGTACCTCGGAGGTGTCGAAGAATGACGCTGCTCGATATCGAAGATATCAACGGCTACTACGGCGAGAGCCACATCATCCAGGACGTGTCGATGAACGTCGACGACGGCGAAATCACGGCCCTGCTGGGCCGCAACGGGGCGGGGAAAACCTCGACGCTCCGGTGTATCTCCGGGGCAACGCCGCCGGACGTCCGGAGCGGCACGATCCGGTTCGACGGAACGGACATCACCAACGACCCGCCGGAGGATATCGCCGTCCGTGGCATCTCGCTGGTGCCCGAGGAACGGCGCGTGTTCACTGATCTCACTGTCGCGGAGAACCTGCACCTCGCGGACACCGTCCGCAACAAGACGAACACCTGGCGGCGGAAGCTCGATTTCCGCGACGAAGGGATGTCGACGGAGGAAATCTACGAGTACTTCCCGCGGCTCGACGAGCGGCGCTCCCAGAAGGCCGGAACGCTCTCGGGCGGCGAGCAACAGATGCTCGCAATCGCCCGTGCGCTCCATCAGAGCACCGACCTGCTGATGCTCGACGAGCCATACGAGGGGCTGGCACCGCAGATCATCCAGTCCGTCGAGAACGCCATCGAACGCATCAGCGAAGACGGCACGACGATACTGCTAGTCGAACAAAACGCCGTGGCGGCGATGAAGATCGCTGACCGGTGTTACGTGCTGGACCGCGGGCAAGTGGTGTTCAAGGGGCCCGCCGAGGAACTGCAGAACGATCAAGAGACCCGCGACAAGTACCTAGGTGTCTGAATGTCGAAAACACAATCCGCCGAAGCGCTACTCGACGCACTGCAGTCGGAAGGTGTCGTCGTCATCGACGAGGAAACGGACGAAGTCAGTACGACTGAGGCGTTCGAGGCCGACCGCGAGGTGTACTACGACACCTACGTCACGATGGGCGACACGGAGTTCCACGAGTCCGTCGCCGACGTGTTCGACCTCGATTCGGCCGCCGAAGCGGCCGAGCGGGTCGACGAACTCGACGTGTCGCGCGAGGAGTTCGCCACGTTCCTGACCCTGCGGTCGAACGTCGACGACTCGTACACCACGGTGGAACTGACGACGATGGCACAGATGGCGACCGAGTTGGGTCCGGAAACGCCGGTCCCCGACGCGGTCGAACACCTCGACGATGATAGCTACGAGGCCTTCGTCGACGCCCACGACCGGTGTGTCGTTACAGTGTGGAAACTGTTCTGTGACCCCTGTGAAGCCATGAAAGAACAGTTAGACGACGTTCTGGCCGCGTTCCCGGACGGCGTCCCGGTCGGCGGCGTCGCCGGCGAGCGGTCGCCGGAGTTCTGTCGGTCCGTCGGTGTCAACGCCGCGCCTGCCGTCGTGCTGTTCGAGGACGGCGAGCCCGTCGAGCGGATCACCGGCCGGACGGACCCGGCGCCGCTCGCGGAACGGATCGAAGAAGTGTACGGCGTCTGACTGCGGCGTTAGTCTTCTTCGCCGCTACAGACCAGCACGGAGCGGTCCGTGCCCAGAATCACGCTCTGTGTGACGCTCCCGAACAGCACCTTGCCTGTCGGCGTCCGCTTGCGGCCGGCGACGACAACCATGTCGGCGTCCTGCTCGTCGGCCAGCCGGAGGATCGCATCGGCCGGTTCGCCACTTGACTCTTCCAGAGCCACCTCGACGCCAGCATCCTCGAGGACTTCCCGTGCCCGGCGCACGGAGGCCACCTGATCGACGGACGCCCCTTCGGGATTCTCCTCGAAGTCGTGCAGTAGCGTGACGCGAACCTGGCTTGCGTCCATCGGTATCTCGGTTATCGCTTCCGCGATTGCGGTCCCACGAGCCTCACTCTTGTCTATCCCAGCGACAATTTCGTACATGCTCGCTTCAGTCGTAGAACGGGCCAACCCTTAGTTCTGGCCCGTATTTCGGCCGGAGATACGCGAAAATCACACCGGTTCCGGTAGTTCTGTCGCCCACGGACCGACTCAACGGCGTCAGTCGCCGAACGGCCCCATACCGCCGCCGCCCATGCCGCCCATACCGCCGCCACCGCCTCCGCCGCCCTGTTGCATCTGTTTCATCATCCGCTCCATGTCGCCGTCGCCCATGCCCTGGAACTGCTTGAGCATCTGCTCCATCTGCTTGTGCTGCTGCAGGAGTTCACGTACCCGCTCCTCAGGCTTGCCGGAGCCACGGCAGATGCGCTCGGTCCGGGACTGGCCGACGACGCGGGGGTTCTCCAGTTCCTCCTCGGTCATCGAGTCCATGATGACGTCGAAGTCCCGCATCCGCTCCTGGGTCACGTCCATCGCGTCGTCGGGGAGCTGGTCCATCAGCCCGCCGCCCAGGCCCGGGATCATGTCCATCACCTGGTCCAGCGGCCCCATGTTGTTCATCGTCTGCATCTGTTTGCGCATGTCCTTGAGAGTGAACTGCCCCTCAAGCATGTCCTCGGGGTCCCAGTCCTCCTCGTCGCCTTCCTGGGTTTCCTCCATCGCGCGCTCGACGCGCTCGGTGAGCTGTTTGAGGTCGCCCATCCCGAGCAGGCGGGAGATGAACCCCGAAGGCTCGAACCGCTCGATGTCCTTGACCGTCTCACCCGCGCCGAGGAAAGCGATGGTGGAGTCGGTCTCGTTGACGGCGGCGAGCGCGCCCCCACCTTTCGCCGTCCCGTCGAGTTTCGTGATGATGACGCCATCGATGCCGATGGCTTCCTCGAAGTCGGCGGCCTGGCTCTTGGCGCTCTGGCCCATCGCCGCGTCCAGCACGAGCAGGTCCCGGTCGGGCTGGACCTCCTGCTCGATGCGCTCGATCTGCTCGATGAGCTCCTCGTTCAGGCCGTCACGGCCCGCCGTGTCCACGATGCGAACGTCCGCGTTCTCCGTCGCTTCCAGCCCCTCGCGGGCGATCTTCACGGGGTCGTTCTCGTCGGGGTCGCCGTAGAAATCCACCTCGGCGCGCTCGGCCATCTCCTTGGCCTGGTCGTACGCGCCGGGCCGGTCCGTGTCGGTCTGGATGATGGCCGGCCGGAGCCCCTTCGTCGAGAACCACCAGGCCATCTTCGCGGCCGTCGTCGTCTTCCCCGACCCGTAGAGGCCGGCGAGCATGATCGTCTGTTCCTCCAGCGGGAGCTCCGTAGACTCGCCGACGAGGTCGACCAGTTCCTCGTAGACGATGCGCAGAACCCAGTCCCGCGGCGTCGTGCCCGCCGGCGGTTCCTCCTCCAGCGCACGCGTCTCGATGCTGTCAGAGAGGTCCTGAACGAGCCCGACGTCCACGTCGGCCTGCAACAGCGACCGCTGGATCTCCTTGACGATGTCCGCGATGTCCTCCTCGGAGAGCCGGGACTTCCCCCGGAGGTCATCAAGCGTCCCCCGGAGCGAACTCCCAAGATCGTCGAGTACCATTGTTGGACCGAGATACGCGACGGCGCGGGTAAAGGCTTGTTGTCGGGCCGTCAGCCACGAACCGCGAGGAGAGTCGCGGGAGCCGACCGGCTTGAAACTGCGCTCGGAGCGGCTGTCACGGCGTGCCAGAACGGCCACCCGGGCCAGATGCCCCCGGCCAGTTTCGGGAGGCGGTCTGACCGTGCGAGGCGGTAACTACATGATTAAACGGATTCTCGCCCGTGACGAAAGGGTCAAAAGGTCGAACCGACTGGTCGACAATATGGCCGTTCTCGGGCAGCTCGGATTCATGGTCGCCTTTCTTTCGGCCGGCGTCGCCGCCGGCCACTTCGGGCTGCTGACCGAACGGCGGACGGATACCCTCACCTCCCTCGTCTTTACCGTCGCGCTGCCGGCGCTCATATTTCGATCCACGTACGACCGACCGCTGCGGGAGATTATTTCACCGGCGTTACTCGGGGGGTTCTGGGCCGTCATCGCGTTGACGATAACGCTGGGCTGGCTCGTCCACCGGCGGCTGGAGTCTCCCGACCGCCGCAGCGTCTCCGTCGTCCAGTCGTATCACAGCAACATGGGGTTTCTCGGGCTGCCGCTCGTGGCGGCGACGATGGGCAGCGAAGCGACGGCCGTCGCCAGCGTCATCCTCGGCATCGGCGCGGTGACCCACGTCCCGGTGACGGTGTTCGTGTTAGTCCGCATCAACGGCAGCGACGCCTCGCTGCTGGGCGAGTGCAGGAAACTCCTCACGAACCCGGTGCTCATCGCGCTGGCGGCCGGCATCACAGCCTCGGTTCTATCGCTAGCCGTTCCGGAGCTACTCATCGGTGCGCTCGGCCCGCCGGCTGAGCTGGCGCTCCCGGTCGCCCTGCTGTGTATCGGTGCGACGCTTGACACGGACCTCCCGGTGTCGGACCTGCAGAAGACCGTCAGCGTCGTCGGGCTGAAGGTGCTGTGGATGCCGGCGCTGGCGTGGCTGGTATACTCCTCGCTCGCCGTCGATACGACAGCGCTGGGCGCGGCAGTCGTGATGCTCGGCACCCCGACAGCGGTGTCGACGTACGTCTACACGACGGAGTTGGGGGGCGACGCGGCGTTCGCCTCGCTGAACGTCTTCACTTCGACAGTGGTCTCCATCGGGACGCTCTCCATGCTGGTCTGGCTGTTCGCCTGAGTCGCCGTGACCACGCTTTTGCCCACCGATGCCCCCACGGACGATATGGGCTATCACCAGATCGATCCCGAAGACCTGTCGGAGACTGAGGACTATCCCTGTGACCGGCGCGGGGTCTCCGACGCCACCGAACTCCACGCGCTCCACGCGGCCACTTACGAAATGGTGCCCGGCGAGGACCTCTCGCGAAGCTATCACTACCACGAGACGCGCGAGGAGCTGTTCTACGTGCTCGACGGCACGCTCCACGTCGAAACGCCCGACGGGGAGTACGTCGTTTCGGCCGACGAGGTGTTCGTCGCCGAACCGGAGAGCCCACACCGTGCGCACAACCCCGCCGACGCCGACGAACCAGTCACGGTCCTCGGCGTTGGCGCGCCGCCGACCGACATCGCGCGCCCGTACGATCCCGACACGTAGCGAGGGGGCTCGGCGGTTCAGACACGCTTTTGGGCCACCCCATCACAGTTGCGCCCATGACGAGCAAACAGGCGGTACAACAGCAACTGGTCGACAGCGGCGTCACAGCGGTCCTTCGCGGGATTCCCGAAGAGAAAATGGTCGACGTGGCGACGGCCGTCCACGAGGGCGGCGTCACGGCGCTGGAACTCACCGCGGACGCCAAGCGCTGCTCGGACATGATCGCCGCCGTCGACAAGGCGCTCGACGACACCGACGCTATCATCGGGGCCGGTACGGTCATGGACGCCGCCGCCGCCCGCAACGTTATTGAGGCCGGCGCGGAGTTCGTCCTCGCGCCGAACCTCAACGAGGACGTGCTCGACGTGTGTAATCGCGAGGGCGTCGTCGCCATCCCCGGCGTTATGACGCCGACGGAGGCCGCCGACGCGATGGAGGCCGGCGCGGACATCTTGAAGATGTTCCCTGCAAAAACGGTCGGCCCGGCCCACATCGGCGCGCTGCAGGGTCCGCTCGGGGACGTGCCGATTATGCCGACCGGCGGCGTCTCGACCGACAACGTCGACGAGTTCTTCGATGCCGGCGCGGTCGCCGTCGGCGCAGGCTCGGCACTGGTCAACTACGAAGCAATCGAGAACGACGACATGGACGGCGTCCGCGAACAGGCCGCGGAGTTCGTCGCCGCCGTCGAGGCCGCCCGAGAGTAGCAACGGTCCGCGGACCTCACGGCTCGGACAGTCAGAAAACGACCCGGTACGGCGTCAGCGGCTTATTCTCCGGTCGTGTTCGTCGTTTCGTTGCTCTCCGTTTCGTTGCCGGCCGTACCGGTTTCATTGCCCGGCATGTCCGTTTCGTTGCCCGGGATCTCAGTCTCGTTACCTGGCAGGTCCGTTTCGTTGCCTGGTATCTCAGTCCCGTTGTCCGGCAGATCCGTTCCGTTACCCGGCGTCTCGGTCTCGTTCCCGAGAGCATCGGTGTCGTTCTCGCCGAGTTCAGTCTCGGTATCCATTCCGGTTTCTTCCTCGGTTTCGAACGCAGTCTCCGTCTCGGTCTCCATCGCCGGTTCCGTCTCGTCTTCTGTCATCGCGTCAGTCTCTTCCGACGTGGACGTGTCCGGAGCTTCGGCACCGCCGCCGTCGGTTTCTGTTCCGCTGCCGCCGTCGGAGCCGCCACAGCCAGCGAGAGCCACGAGCGCGCCGCCTGTGATTTTGATAACGTTCCGCCGAGATGTGATCGGTCGTTCCATAGCGTTTGCACGAAGACTACCAGGGCAGTTTATGAATGACCTGCTAAGCGTCAGACAGAGGACCGACCGGATGGATTAGCCACATCTGAAGTTGGGCCGGTTCGCGAAACGGTTATGAACGATCTGTTTCAGATCATGATTGATCGAACGGTAGTTCCGGATCGGGTATGTAAGCGGTTCTGCGGTCGGCCCACGCTTCGTCACCCGAGCCTCGACGTGCCCCGGTTCGGTCGTATAAACGGGTAGTAACCATCCGAGTCACCCAGTTCACAGACGATTATCGAGCACATAGGTATCTGTATCTTCCAAGCGGACTATCGTGTCGCTATTTGCCCTGTGGCGCCGGTCAGGCGGCCGCTTCATGGCCAAAACCCGGCCGGCTGCTGTTTAGCAACGGTATAAGACAGGCTGTGTTGCCAAACGTCTCGGGACCCTCGTCACTAGTCGCTCTCGTGCGGGTGAAGTTCGGTCCCGTAGTGCTCGGCGTGGTCGGCGTAGTCGATGAACCGCGGTGCGTCGGGGTCAAAGGGCCGCTGCAGCGCGTCGAAGGCCTTCTTCTTGTCCCAGCCCTGGAGCTTGCCGACGGCAGAGCGGTCTTCGAGGTCGTGGTAATCAAGGTCAGGTTCGGTCAGTTCCCACGCCCGCAGGCCGGTTTCGGTTCGGACGATGACCGAGGAGTACTCGTCGCTGGACCCGACGGAACCGACGGTGAGGTCGGCACAGTAGCCAGTGAAGTCGGCACACTCGTCACAGCCCTTGAGGGCGGCGTCGTGGAAGTTCTCCACGTCTTCCTCCAGGAGCATCTCTCCGTCCTCACCGTAGACCATCATCTTCCCGTGGAGCACGTCCATCTTGCCGATGTCGGCGCGGTCGATGCCACGCTCTTCTTCGATGAGTTCGCCGATGAGCGAGTAGTAGTTGAAGTTCTTCGTACACATCAGCGCGATGGTGTAGTCGATGGCTCGGACGCCGTCCTCCTGGGCGGCGTAGTCCCAGTCGAAATCCTTCAGGGCGCGAATTCCCTCGATTTCGCAGGGAGTGCCGACCAGCGCGAGTGAGGCCTCCGACAGCGGGACGTCGAGTTTGTGTTCCCACTGCTCGAGGTCGAGGTTCCCCAGCGCGAGCGTCTGGTTGTAGAAGCTCCCGGCGTTGTCGATGCACTCCTCGGGCGTCGTTGCGAGGAACGATTCGGCTTTCCACTCGGCGTCGTCACTCTCTGTGGCGATGAGCGCACCGTCGATCTCACCGGCCTCCAGCAAGTGACACAGTACCGAGGTCACGAGGCCGCCGTCCTGGGCGTTCTCCCGCCAATCGTCCTCGACCTTTGCTGAGAACTCCGTGATGGGGTCGCCCGCGCCTTTGACGTTGTCGTCGCCGCCAGTGATCTTCCACTGGCGCTCGTAGCGGAGGCCGCCGCGGGGACACATATCCCAGCACAGCGAGCAGCCGGTACACATCTTCACGAGCTTCGGCAGGTCATCGTCGCCGATGCCGATAGAGTCGCTGGGACAGGCCGCGACGCAGGTCCCACATTGGATACAGCGGTCGGCCTGGATGACGGCCTCGTCGAGTTCGATAAACCACGTTTTGCCCTCGGGCTCCTCGATGTCGTTCATCTCGGCGCGGATGCCGTCGCCGGGCGTCTCGAGGTCAGCGCCGTCGGGAACGCCCACCCGTTCGTCCGGCCGGCCGTCGTCGACGTTCTGGCTGGTCCCCGTCGCCGGCTCCGTGAACCGGATGGGTTTGAGTTTGCCGTCCGGTTCGACGTTCGCCGCGCCGGTCCCGCCGTCCGGGCGGACGCGCCGCTCCCCACTATGGCTGTGGCCGTGACTGTGCCCGCTGTCGCCCCCGCTACACCCGCAATCGCTCCCGCAGCCACAGGCGTCGTCTTGACCGTCACTCGGGACGCCGGGCATCGGTCGGCCACCGTCAGTCACCAGCGGTGGGTCGGCGTCGTCGCGGTCCGTGGGAGCGTCCGGCGTCGACACGACGAACTCGGGCGCAGCGTCGGCCGGCGCGACCTGCCGCCGGTAGCGCCGGTCAGTCATCGTCGGCCACCTCCCCGCGGCCGCCGCCGTCACCGTGTGCGACGCCGCCGTCGACATTGGCGTCGGCCCGCCGCATCACCGAGCGAAGCCGGTCGTTGTCAACGCGGCGGCACCACTCGTAGAACCGCTCGCCGTCCGTTCGCTCGTCGGCATAGGCCTCGAACAGTTCTTCCAGCGCCGGAATGACGGCGTCCGCCGGGACGGCGTGTTCAACCCAATCCAGGAACTCGTTGTCCGCGCCGAGGCTCCCGCCGAGGCCAAAGTCCATCCCCTCGATGATATTGTCGCCCTCTTCGTTGGTGGTTCCCTCGGGGTCGTCGACCTGCACCGTCTCGCCGCGGAAGCCGATGTCAGCGATCTGCGGCTGCGCGCAGGAGGCCGAGCAGCCGGACATGTGCATCCGGACCACGTCTATCTCGTCAGGCACGTCGATCCGGCGGTCCAGGGCCTTCGCCCAGCGGCGGACGCGGTTTTTCGTCTCGATGATGCCGTAGTTGCAGAACTCCGAGCCGGTGCAGCCGACCGCACCCCGCGAGAACGGGCCGGGGTCGGGCTGGTACTTCCGGGCAAAGGGCGTATTCAGCAAATTGCCGATGTTTCGCTCGGGAACGTGCGTGATGAGGAAGTTCTGGTCGGTCGCCAGTCTGACCGATGCGTCCTCCGTGCCGTACTCCCGGGCAGCGTGAGCCGCTCGCCGGAACTCGTCGCCGCCCATCCGGCCGGCGATGACGTTGAAGCCGACGTATTTCAGACCGTCTTCTCGCTGGTCGTGGACACCGACGTGGTCGCCCCGATACCCCTCCGTGAGGTCGGTGCCGCGGGTCGGCAGGTCAACGGCACAGCGGTCCCGGACCGCGTCTTCGAACGTCTCTACGCCCATCTGCTGGACGAGATAGCGCATCCGGCAGACGCCGCGGTTGGTGCGGTCGCCCAGTTCCTTGAAGCTCTGGGCGACGGCCCGGCAGAACTCGACGGCGTCCGCCGGCGGGACGAACACGTCCAGGTCCGAGGCCATCCGTGGCCCGTCCGAGAGGCCCCCGCCCACTCTGACGTGGAAGCCGTAGTACTGCTCGCCATCGATTTCGCGGCGGGCCGGCGTCAGTCCCACGTCGTTGATCTGGGACTGCGCGCAGTCCTGCCGGCAGCCGGTAATCGTCATTTTGAATTTCCGCGGGAGGTTCGCGTACTCCCGGTTTTTCGTGAAAAACTCCGAGATGGCGTCGACGACGGGCTGGGCGTCGAAGCACTCGTGATCGTCCAGCCCAGCGGCGGGACAGCCAAGCACGTTCCGCGCCGAGTCGCCACAGCCCTGGACCGTCGTCAGACCGACCTCGTCGTAGCGCTGCCAGATTTCGGGCACGTCCTCGATTTCGATCCAGTGCATCTGGACGTCCTGGCGGGTCGTGATATCGAGGAACGCGTCACCCCAGATATCGTTCTGTTCCTCACCGCCGTACTCCTCAGGCGCGGTGGCGTACTCGTCGGCGACCTCGCCGATGACTTCGGCCTGCTCGGGCGAGAGATAGCCGCCGGGGACTTTGGTCCGCATCATGAAGTAGCCGTCCTGGCGACCGTGGGCGTACAGCCCGGCCCACTTCAGTCGCTCCCACTCGCCGTCGTCGGCCCGGTCCTCAATCTCCTCGAAACTCAACTCCTCGGCCGCATACTGCGCAACGTCTTCGATAACGTCCAGCGGATGCTTCTCCTGTTTCCAGCGTTCAACTTTGTTCATTACTATCACACCACAATACTGTGTGGATTGATAATGAATAACGAGCGTCTTCAACGCGCCCCTGCCGGCGAAAACGACCACACCTCCCCTGAGGTGGTAACAATTGCCTCATTATCAACAGGGCTGTCCCGGCGCGACGGCCCGGACTCTATGGGTTCCACACAATCAGGGTCGGCAGTTACCGCTCACAGCTACTAGGTAGCGGCAAAAATGACCGCGAAGTCCGGAGGCCTACTCGCCGATGAGGCTGTCGACGATTTCCTCGGGGTCGAACGGTTCGAGGTCGTCGTAGTCCTGGCCGGTCCCCAGGAAGAGGATCGGCTTGCCGGTGACGTGCGCGACGGAGATTGCCGCGCCGCCCTGCGGGTCGGCGTCGGCTTTCGTCAGGATCGCCCCGTCGATCTCGGCCGCGTCGTTGAACTCGCGTGCCCGGTTGACGGCGTCCTGGCCCGCGACCGCCTCGTCCACGAACAGCGTCATGTCCGGGTCGATGTTGCGGTCGATCTTCTCCAGCTGGGCCATCAGGTCGTCCGAGGTGTGGAGTCGGCCGGCCGTGTCGCCAAGCACCACGTCGATGTCGTTGGCCTTGGCGTACTCGACGGCGTCGTAGATGACCGCCGTCGGGTCCGACCCCTGCTCGTGGGTGATGATCTTCTTGTCGAGGTTCTCGGCGTGCTTTTCGAGTTGCTCGTTCGCGCCAGCGCGGTAGGTGTCGCCGTTGGCGAGCACCGTCGAGAGCCCGCGTTCCTCGAAGTACTGGGCGAGTTTCGCAATCGAGGTCGTCTTTCCGACGCCGTTGACCCCGGTGAACACGATGGTGACGGGCTTGTCGGCCTGCTGGACGCGCTCGTCGAAGTCGAACTGGCCGACGTTGATGACGTCGTACAGCGACTCCCGGAGCGCGTCCCGGACGAGGTTCCCCGTGCTGGAGAGCCGTCGGCGGGTCTGGCCTGTGAGGTTCTCCTTGACGCCGTCGAGGATCTCGTTGGCGACGCTCATCTCCACGTCGCTCGACAGCAGCGCCAGTTCGAGGTCGTCGAGGTGGCTCTGTAAGTCCTCCTCCTCGATGACCGTCTTCCCGGTCGCCATGAGCTTCGCCTTCGCGGCGAGGCCGCGGCCGCTATCGTCGTCTTCAGACTCCGACTCGGCGTCGGACACCGAGTCGTCATCGGTCTCCGCGGTGTCGTCCGGCTGTGAATCGTCCGCGGGGCTTGCATCTACGTCTTCGACTGCCGTGGACGACGCCGTGGCTGACTCATCTATCGCCTCGGAGTCCGCGACTGGCGGTTCAGAGTCAGCGCCGGACTGGTCGTCCGTGGCTGCTGGCGTCGCTGCCGCCGCCTGCGTGTCGTCTTCGGACGGCTGCGAGTCTTTTGCGGGCTCAGCGTCGGCTGCCTGTTCGGCAGGCGCTTCCCCGTTTGCCTCGTCGGCGTCCGGTTCGTCCTCCGCTTCGAGTGCCTCTTCGTCGACGTCCTCTTCGACGTCACTCGTGAACCCGCTGAGTTTGTCCTTCAGTCCGTCGAACATGCGGCCTTACTCGTCTTCCTGCTCTTGCTGTTGCATCATCTGCTGCATCTGCTGCTGTTGCATCTGCTGGGCCTGCTGTTCGAGTTCCTCCATCTCGGTCTCGACTTCGGCCTTCTCTTCCTGCAGATCGCTGATGTGGTCGTCCAGCGTTTCCTTCTTCGTTTCCAGTGTGCTGACAGCGCCTTCCTGCTCGCGCTCTGCGGAGTAGCCGCCACCGAGGGAGACGACGACCTCGTCGATATCCTCGATAGTGGCGCGGATGTAGGCGTCGCCGCCGAGCGGGACCTGCACCGTGGAGCCGGAGTCAAGCGTCTCGATGGCCTCGATGGCCTCGTCGATGTCAGTCTGCTTCTCGCGGAGGCGTTCGATCTCCTCGTCGATAGCGTCGACTTCCTGCTCCATCTGCTCGATCTCCTGTGCGACCTGCTGCATCTGACCGCCGCCGCCACCGCCGCCACCGCCCATCATGCTGCCACCTCCTCGATCGTGATCTGCGTGCGCTTGAGGTTGTGCTGGGAGCCGAAGTCGCTGTAAACGCGCTCCTCAGCGACGTTCTCGTTTGGCGCGTCGACCTCCTTCTCGAACTGCTGTGGGCCGTCTCGGGCCGGGAAACTACCGCGAACAGTGTACGTGCTCATACACGCAGGTGCGGGCAGGGCAGGGAAGTATCTTCCCCTTCCGCCCGTCCCGGGTGTGTCTCATTCACGAGATGGATCGTCCTGTCCAGCGACTGATACGGCCACACGGGTGGAAAACGAGCGGCGGGCCTACTCCTCGGACGCCGGAGCGTACACCATATCGCCGCCACACTCGGGACAGGACGGCCGGAGCACACCTGTCGAGTAGTCACACTTTCGGCAGACGAGGCGGTTCTGGTCTTCCGTGGGCGAGGTTCGCTGGACCATACGTGCTAGTTGGGAACACATCATATTATTCTTTGACACGGAGTATCATGGTCACCGACCCTGACGGATTTGCCGGAACAATACGTACAGCCGGCTATGAGCGAGACGACCTACCAGTGCCAGTGCGGCGCGACTCTGCGATTCAGGCAGGACCTGACGCTGGAGCGTGGCGGAACCAGCCGGTCCTGGGCGTGTGGGGACTGCGGACTGCCCGTTCCGGGCGTGGTGGCGGAGAAACTCAGCCACCAGCATCCGTCCTGAGCGAGCGGGAAATAAAAACCGCGTCAGTCGATGTAGCCGAGCGCCGCGTCGATACGGCCCAGTTCCGGCCCGGAGGTGTCCGAGCCACAGACGTAGCCGTTGTCGTTGGCGATCAGCCCGGAGCCGACGAGCGGGCCACCGTAGTTGATGGTCCCGATGTCAGCTGGCACGTCGAGGACCTCCTCGAGGGCGTCGAGTTCGCCGTCCGTGGCCTTCGGATGGCAGAGTACGCCATTGTTGGTGGCGACGGCGGCGGTCCCGACGGTCGTGACACCGGCGATGACACCGCGTTCGACAGGCACGTCCAGCCCGTCTTTGACTGCCTGTACGGCGTCTCTGGAGAGGTCGGGGTGGACGTACGCGCCGTAGTCGTTACAGCAGACGACGTTGCCGGCGGCGTTGATCCGGCCGGGCAACCGCGTCACGGGCACGTCGACGACGTCCTGAATCCGTTCGATTTCGGTCTCACGGACGCGTTCGGAGACGACCAGCCCGTTCTCGTTGCCGGTCGCGAGCGCGCCCACGGTCCCGGAGCGGCCGACAGTCGTCGGCACGGCCGGAACGTCGAGTTCGTCGCTCAGGTCATCGAGCAGCGATTCGTCTAAGTCTGGGCGAACCAGCACACAGTCGTCGGTCGCACGGGCGAACACACCCACGTACGACGACCCGGAGAAAGCCGCGCGGAGCAACGTTACTCTGCGGTCTCTGCTTCGACGATGGCTTCGCCCTCTTCCTCGAAGCGGGCGGCGCGAACACGGATCTTGCTCGGCGTGTTGGCGCGACCGCGAGCCCAGGCCGCCTCGTTGATCGAGGGGTCGAGGCGGACGGCGTCCTCGTCGACAGAGAAGTGCTTGGCGAGGTGCTCACGGATGAGGATCATCGCCTTGTCTGCGCGCCTGTGGTTCGGTTCGGCTCGCGCGTCTCGGAGCGGGACGGTGACGACACGCTCCTCGAAGTCACTGGCGCTCATTATTCGTCAGTGTCGTTGCGCCGCCAGTGGCGTCGTTTGTGGTTGCGCTGGACCTCGCGGTCCGTCTTGAGCATGACCCAGGCCGGGACTCGACTGTTCTGGTTGTCGAGCTTGGCCAGTCGCTTCTTCGTAGCCTTCGATTTCTTACCCATGGTATGGTGCTTGTTCCGCGCCGTGGTTTAAATTCCTTCCTTTTCGAGCCGGTCACGGCCCGTTATCAGCGGCTATAACTGCGGACGTAGAACTAAGTAGCGAATAACCCTGATTATCAAAGGATGAAGCGCCGGAAATTGCTCCAGACAATGGGTGTCAGTGCGACAGCCGTCGGCTCTGGTTGCATGGGCGGTGGCGGTGAGGTCGTCGTCAGCGTGAAACAGGATGTCAGGGTCAATCCACACGAAGCGTGGATAAAGGAGGAGATCCCGGACGTCTCCGACCCCGGCGGCGAGCTACAGTACATCGTCAAGGCGGACATCCCGTTTAACGTGTACTTTTTCACTGACCGCGAGCAGTTCGAACAGTACGACACGTACATCAAGGGTCGAAAGCCCGACGAGACACCGCCGGGGAACCCCAAGTTCAGCCAGACAGCGGTCCAGCCCGAGGGGTCAGATATCTACGAAGCGTCAACGGACTACGGCGGCGCACGGGAGTCACTCGACGAACCCGGGCCGTACTTCTTCGCCGTCGACCACTCGAACTACCGGATGGAAACCCGCGTCGACGACTACGATGACCCGCTGAAGGCCTTCGTCGATCTCACGGTCATCCGGAACAAACTCCCCTTCTAGACGAACGCCAGCGGCACCATCGCCAGCACTCCGACAACGACGCCGGCGGTTAGTTCGCGTTTGCCCCCACCCGGCAAGCCGTCCCCGTACTCCAGCGCTTCGGGGACGAACTCCGTGAGCACGAGATACACCATCGCTCCGGCGGCGAAGCCGAAGCCGAACGGAAGGAACGCCTTCGCCAGCGTGACGAAGTAGTACGCGATAACGGCCCCGACCGGCTGTGGCAGCGAGGAGAACACCGCCCACCAGACCATCTTCCACTCGCTGACACCCAGCGAACGGAGCGGGATAGCGATGGCAGTCCCCTCCGGGATATTGTGGATGGAAATAGCGACCGTCATGAACACCGCCAGCAGCGGGACGGAGACGCCGACGATACCCACGGCGGATTCGGGCGTGGCCGATTCCAGCCCGAGTTCCGCGAAGGAGACGCCGACAGCGACACCTTCGGGGAAGCTATGCACAGTCAGAATGCCCAGAATCAACAGGAGCTTGGTGAAATCAGCCTGCTCGAACTGCTCCGGGGAGTGGTCGAAATCGTCCAACAGTTCGTGTGCTACGGCGACGAGCCCGACCCCGGCCAAAATACCGGGAACCATCAGCACCGGCGATCCGTAGGCCAGCCCCTCACGGACGAGTCCGAACAGGGAGGCGGCGACCATGATTCCCGAGGCCAGCCCCCACAGCAGGACGTTCCATCGGTCGGAGAACTCATCGACGAGAAAGAACGGGATCGCACCGAGGCCGGTGGCGAGCGCCGTGAGCAACCCCGCGACGAACACGAAAGCAACGTTCTCGACGGCGACCATATCGGTACTACGCTGCTCAGCCCGATAAAAATTGTCACTAACCTGATTTGTTTTGGCCGGCCTAAACAGCCCGGCAGTACAATCCAAATAGTCAGCAGTGCTTCAAATTGCAGCTCCAGTGCGGATAATGACTATTTCTACGACAGTACCGCCTACGTCGCGCCTCTCTTCATACAAAATATGTCATAGTACTTACCCTCCAACACTGTTCGTGTGAATCTCACACCGACGGCAACCGCTGGCTGTGGCGGGGCACCCTCCCAGCACGTCGCCGCGCCCTGTTTAGGACCGTTAGGAGCCGGATACGCTCACAACGACACCGATTCCACGGTCCGGTACGTCGGGCCGTCAGGTCCCAGTTCACTCTCCTTTAGCCGGATTTCCTCGACCCGCAGGCGTCCCACGTCAGGGTCGTCGTTCTCGACGGCGTTCTGTACCGTCTCTTTGCCGCCGGCGTGGTCCATCCTGGCGATGGTCGCGTGCGGCGTGAACTCGTGGTCTTCCGGGTCGAATCCCATCGCAACGGTCCTGTCTTCGACGGCTTCGTGCAACGCAGTCAGTTCCGCACCGCCCTTGCCGTCGCGGACGCCAATCCAGACGACGCTGATGTAGGACAGCGATGGGAACACGCCGAGACCGCCGAACTCGGCTTCGAACGGCTCGACGCCGCTGTCCTCGACCGCTGCTTCGAGAGCGGTGACGATGTCATCAACCCGGTTGGGCTCGGTGTCGCCGAGGAACTTCAGCGTGACGTGGGCCTGTTCGGGGTCGGTCAGCCGAAGCCCCGAGACGCCGTCGAAGCGCTTCTGTAGGCTCTCGATAGCGTCTTCGAGCCCGTCCAGGTCGACGCTGACGAACAGGCGTTTGGTCATAGCTAGCGATTCCAGTCAGATCCGCAAGAAAGCTACGACGGCGGTCAGTGGCTGCCGTGGTCCGGGGATGCATACCACCGCCAGAGACTATGTCCGAGTCCCAGAGCGACCATTGCGACCGCGGCACCGAAGAGAGCGGGGATGGCGGTGTCAGGAAGTAGACCGAGGGATAGCCGGGCGAGGAGGGCCGCCACAATCAGGAGACCCACCTGTGCTCGTTCCCGGGGCGTCTCCGCCGGACTGGGCACCCAGCGCCAGAGCGCCGATAGCTGCGCGAAGTAGCGTCCGACGAGAACCGCCAGAACAACCGTTCCTGCAACGCCCGCTCCAGCGGCGGGCAGTGACAGCGGGGCCTCGTTCGAGATGATAGCGGCCCAGCCAACGACCGCAAATACACCCCCGAAGAAGACGAGCAATACGTCCACTGCCAGTGGGTCCCGCATATCCGAGAATCCGGTCGCTTGCCACCTAAATCCTGGCGAGCCGTGGACGTAGGCCTTAACCGGATTGGCCGTCAATCAGGAGGTATGACAGACCACGACGACGATCACTCCTTCTCCGAAGGGCAAGGGTTCGACGAGCCGTACGAGGGGTTCGACCTCGAACCGCCGGAGTTCGAGGTAGACCCGGACAAGGTCGATCCCGTCGACTCGCGTGTCGTCACCGACCTGCTGGACCAGCGGAACATCTCCTCTGACTCCGTCGAACCGGAGGAGCTACTCGATGTCGGCCTGGAGTATATGCACATCAACCGCCACGAACAGGCCGCCGAAACCTTCGAGCGCGTTGCCCAGCACACGGAGGAGGAGCGTCTTCTCCAAGAGGCCTGGACGAACAAGGGCGCGGCCCACGCGGAACTCGAGGAGTGGGACGCCGCCATCGGCGCATACAAGGAAGCCCTCAATTTCGACGAGGAGTCCGATCACGCCGCCACGGCGGAGACGAACCTCGCGTACGCGCTGTGGAAGTCCGGCCGCTCCGAGCAGGCACTGGAACACGCCGAGCGCGCCGTCGAGATCGACCCCCGATTCGGTGAAGGCTGGTACAACCGCGGCTTCTTCCTGCTCGAACGCGGACTGGCTGATGAGGCCATCGACGCGTTCGACAACGCGGTCCGGCTGGGCTTCCGGAACGCCGATGTGCTCGAAGAGAAGGCCCGCGCTCTCGAAGAGGTCGGCGAGTTCGACCGCGCCGAGGAACTGGCTGAGGAAGTCGACGAGATGCGCGAGGAGGCCGAACAGCAACTGCTGGAATGATACTCAACGAACGCGACACCGACGAGGGGTTGCTCGTCTCGGTCTGTGATCCCGACATCATGGGCGAAACGTTCGAGAACGGCCCCGTGTCACTCACCGTCAACGAGGAGTTCTACGGCGGCGAATCGGCTACCGAAGACGAAATCGTCGACAGCCTCGCCCGCTGTTCCGTCGCCAACATCGTCGGCGATGACGCCGTCAGCGTCGCCGTCGAGCACGGCTTCGTCGACGAGGAGAACGTCCTCGACATCGGCGAGACGCGCCACGCGCAACTGCTCTGGATGTAACTGCGGTCGCTGCCGAAAGCCGACCCCGACAGTCTTTGCGTACGCCCATCGAGAGGGACGCGTATGTACTCCCGAGAGCACGCGCTCGCCTCCGTAGCCGTCGGGGCCGCTGGCCTGACCGTCCTGCCGGTCCCGCTCCCCTGGTGGGCTGCCGTCGGTTACGCGGTCGCCGTCGGCGTCGCCATCGACGTTGATCACTTCGCCGTGGCCCGACTGGAGACCGGCGACTGGGCCGCGTTCCGGCGCGTTCTCCGAAACCCGCGACTCGTCGTCGGCGGCCAGGACGAGATATTCGCCCCGCAGGACCTCTGGCCGCTCCAGCGGCTCCTCAGCCACCACCTCATCGGTGGCGCGGCCGTGCTCGGCCTCTGGCTCGCCTCCGAGCCGCTGGCGCTGTTTACCGCTCTCGTCCTGTATGCCCACGTCCTCTGTGACCTCGTCTGGGACAACTACCGGCTGGAGACCTACCGGGAACAGCACGCGGTGGCCGCCGAGTCCGAATCGGGATAGGCCGGGCACCCGGCGGAGTTCTAGGTGAACCGAAGGAATGTTGCCTGTCGAGTCCCTGTATAGAGGTAATGGGACATTCTGAATCCGAGCTCTTGGACGTAGAGCGTATCCGCGAGGACTTCCCCATCCTCCAGCGCGAATTCGACGGCGAGCAGGTGGTGTACCTCGACAACGCGGCCACAACGCAGACGCCCGAGCCGGTCGTCGAGACCATCGCCGACTACTACCGGACGACCAACGCCAACGTCCACCGCGGCCTCCACCAGCTGAGCCAGGAGGCCAGCGTCGCCTACGAGGACGCCCACGACCGCGTCGCCGAGTTCATCGGCGCGTCCGGCGAGCGCGAGGAGATCATCTTCACCAAGAACACCACGGAGAGCGAGAACCTCGTGGCCTACGCCTGGGGCCTGAACGAACTCGGCCCCGAAGACGAGGTCGTGCTCACCGAGATGGAACACCACGCCTCGCTGGTCACTTGGCAGCAGATCGCCAAGAAGACCGGCGCGACCTGTCGCTACATCAGCGTCCAGGAGGACGGCACGCTCGATATGGACCACGCCCGCGAGGTCATCACCGACGACACGGCGATGGTCAGCGTCGTCCACGTCTCGAACACGCTCGGGACGGTCAATCCCGTCTCGGAGCTGGCTGACATCGCTCACGACCACGACGCCTACATCTTCGTCGACGGGGCCCAGTCGGTCCCGAACCGCCCGGTCGACGTAGAGGCTATCGACGCCGACTTCCTGGCCTTCTCGGGACACAAGATGGCCGGTCCGACCGGTATCGGCGTCCTCTACGGCAAAAAGCACCTGCTGGAGGAGATGGAGCCGTACCTCTACGGCGGCGAGATGATCAAGAAGGTCACCTTCGAGGACGCCACCTGGAACGACCTCCCCTGGAAGTTCGAGGCCGGCACCCCGGTCATCTGCCAGGGCATCGCGCTGGCGGAGGCCTGTGACTACCTCGACGATATCGGCATGGAACGAATCCAGCGCCACGAGGAGCAGCTCGCCCAGTACGCGCTGGAACAACTGCGGGACGAGGGCGACGTGGAGACGTACGGCCCGGCCGCGGGAACGGAACGGGGCGGTCTGGTCGCGTTCAACCTCGATTCGGTCCACGCCCACGACCTCTCCTCGATCCTCAACGACTCTGCCGTCGCCATCCGCGCCGGCGACCACTGCACCCAGCCCCTACACGACAAGATGGGCGTCCCGGCGTCTGCGCGTGCTTCCTTCTACGTCTACAACACGCGGGAAGAGGTGGACAAGCTCGTTTCGGCTATCGACGACGCCCGGCAGTTGTTCGCGTAGTCAACCTCTACCGCGCGCCATCGGCGCGCGGTTTCCCCGGACGCGAACAAAGTGAGCGTCCGGCCTTTTTCGCCCACGTTTTTCGAGTCGAGCGGGACCGACGGTCCCG